>WNFC01002236.1_pt1 | contig 45924 bp, 41 predicted proteins | sample 5400541 | NCBI WGS metagenome assembly WNFC01 (sample SAMN13153342, study PRJNA577476) | soil metagenome | isolation source: 120 cm saprolite under Douglas fir tree site 2 hole 2 replicate 1 | place: USA:California | collected 2015-04-18 | reverse complement strand
CCGCGCCTCCGGCACCAGCAGGCCTCTCCGGTCCGGCAGAAGCCGAGGTCACGCACAGCCACCGCAGCCGGCGAGCCGGGCACATGCAAACCATCACGTATTCGCACCAGATGCAATACGCGACGGTTAACCATGATCAACTGAAACTCCGGCTAGCCCAGGCCGCGCCGACCCCAACTAACACGGGCACCAAGCGCATCACCGCTCAATCTCGTCCCACTGATAACACGCTTCCAACGCATGGATGTGGCAACGTACCCACTCTTTTGGGAAGGTTGCCACATCCACCTGGTTCCCGGCCTAGGCGGAAGGGGCGGGACGGCCTTGGCGTCCTTCGCTATCGTGGGAGGTAGCGGGGCGGGCATAACGGCGGCTGATCCAGTGCTCATATTGTGCGGCGTTTTGTGCTCCCCCGGACGTGGAGTCTTCGAAAATGTCAGACCCCCCGGCTACCATCGCCAAGCGACCCGTCCACCTACTTTCCGAGCCCTAAGAGAGCAGAGGCGCAGTGGCTGACCGGCTCGTCGTTCGCGGCGCCCGCGAGCACAACCTGAAGGATGTCTCGCTCGACCTGCCGCGGGACGCCATGATCGTGTTCACCGGGCTGTCCGGATCAGGCAAGTCCAGCCTGGCGTTCGACACGATCTTCGCCGAGGGCCAGCGCCGGTACGTGGAATCGCTGTCCGCCTACGCGCGGCAGTTCCTCGGCCAGATGGACAAGCCGGACGTCGACTTCATCGATGGGCTGTCGCCGGCGGTCTCGATCGACCAGAAGTCCGCGAGCCGGAACCCGCGGTCGACCGTCGGCACGATCACCGAGGTGTACGACTACCTGCGGCTCCTGTACGCCAGGATCGGCAAGCCGCACTGCCCGATCTGCGGCCGGACGATCGCGCGGCAGACTCCGCAGCAGATCGTGGACCGGGTGCTCGAGCTGGAGGAGGGCACCAGGTTCCAGGTGCTGGCGCCGGTGGTCCGCGGCCGCAAGGGCGAGTACGGCGAGCTGCTCAGGGAGCTGCAGATCAAGGGCTACTCACGGGCCCGGGTCGACGGCACGATCGTGCGCCTGGACGAGGCCCTGTCGGGCCAGCTGCCGGCGCTGAAGAAGTACGAGAAGCACGACATCGAGGTCATCGTCGACCGGCTCGCGGTGAAGGACACCGCGCGGCGCAGGCTGACCGACTCGGTGGAGACCGCGCTCGGCCTGTCCGGCGGGGTGGTCGTGCTCGACTTCATCGACCTGCCGGAGAACGACCCGCACCGCGAGCGGATGTACTCCGAGCACCTGGCGTGCCTGTACGACGACCTCTCCTTTGACGAGCTCGAGCCGCGCTCGTTCTCGTTCAACTCGCCGTGGGGGGCCTGCCCCGACTGCACCGGGCTCGGCACCAAGCTCGAGGTTGACCCGGAGCTGATCGTGCCCGACGAGTCCAAGTCGCTCGAACAAGGCGCGATCGCGCCGTGGAGCGGCGGGCATATCAGCGACTACTTCGTCCGGCTGATCCAGGCCCTCGGCGACACGCTCGGGTTCCGGATGAACACGCCGTGGGCGAAGCTGCCCGCCAAGGCCAGGCAGGCGCTGCTGCGCGGCTATGACCTGCAGGTGCACGTCCGGTACAAGAACCGGTACGGCCGGGAGCGCTCGTACTACACGACGTTCGAGGGCGTCATCCCGTGGGTCGAGCGGCGGCACGCCGAGGCGGAGTCGGACTCGAGCCGGGAGAAGTTCGCTGGCTACATGCGCGAGGTGCCGTGCCCGTCCTGCCACGGCGCCCGGCTGAAGCCCGTATCGCTGGCCGTGACCGTGGACGGGCGGTCGATCGCCGAGCTGTGCGCGCTGCCCGTTGGCGAACTGGCCAAGCTCCTGCTCACCCTGGAGCTTTCCGACCGCGACCAGCAGATCGCCCAGCGGATCGTCAAGGAAGTCAACGCCAGGATGGGCTTCTTGCTCGACGTCGGGCTCGACTACCTCACCCTGGACCGGGCGTCGGCGACGCTGGCCGGCGGCGAGGCGCAGCGGATCAGGCTCGCCACCCAGATCGGTTCGGGCTTGGTCGGGGTGCTGTACGTGCTCGACGAGCCGTCCATCGGGCTGCACCAGCGGGACAACCACCGGCTGCTCGAGACGCTGCTCCGGCTGCGCAACCTGGGCAACACGCTGATCGTGGTCGAGCACGACGAGGACACGATCAGGGCGGCGGACTGGGTGGTGGACATCGGGCCGCGGGCGGGGGAGCACGGCGGGAACATCGTGGTCTCCGGCACGGTCGCCGATCTCCTGGCCAGCCCCGAGTCGCTGACCGGCGCCTACCTGTCCGGGCGGGAGTCCATCCCGGTGCCGGCCAGCCGCAGGCAGCGGTCCAAGAGCCGCGAGGTAGCGGTCAAGGGCGCGAGCGAGCACAACCTGCGCGGCGTGGACGTGGCGTTCCCGCTCGGCTGCCTGGTGGCTGTCACCGGGGTGTCGGGTTCCGGCAAGTCGACGCTGGTCAATGACATCCTGTACAAGGCGCTGGCCCGGGAGCTGAACGGCGCGCGCACGGTGCCGGGCAAGCACACCAGGATCACCGGCATCCAGCACCTGGACAAGGTAGTCCACGTTGATCAAGGTCCGATCGGGCGCACGCCCCGGTCCAACCCGGCCACCTACACCGGCGTGTTCGATCACGTCAGGAAGCTGTTCGCGGCGACCACCGAGGCGAAGATCCGCGGCTACCAGCCGGGCCGGTTCTCGTTCAACGTGAAGGGCGGCCGGTGCGAGGCCTGTTCCGGCGACGGCACGATCAAGATCGAGATGCAGTTCCTGCCCGATGTCTACGTGCCATGCGAGGTGTGCCACGGCGCCAGGTACAACACCGACACCCTGCAGGTGCACTACAAGGGCAAGACGATCGCCGAGGTCCTCGACATGCCGATCGAGGAGGCAGCCGTGTTCTTCGAGCCGGTGCCGGCCATCCACCGGCACCTGAAGACGCTGGTCGACGTGGGTCTCGGGTACGTCCGCCTGGGCCAGCCCGCGCCCACCCTGTCCGGCGGCGAGGCCCAGCGGGTCAAGCTCGCCTCGGAACTGCAGCGCCGTGCCACCGGCCGGACCATCTACGTGCTCGACGAGCCCACCACCGGCCTGCACTTCGAGGACATCCGCAAGCTGCTCGGCGTGCTCACCCGGCTGGTCGAGACCGGCAACACGGTCATCGTGATCGAGCACAACCTCGACGTCATCAAGACCGCCGACTGGGTGATCGACCTCGGCCCCGAAGGCGGCGCAGGCGGCGGCCTGGTCGTGGCTTCCGGCCCGCCCGAGCACATCGCCACCGTCGAGGAAAGCTACACCGGCCAGTTCCTCAAAAAGCTCCTGAACGTCTAACTCCCCAGGGACCCATGCAGATCATGACCGAGGCCGGGGTCGCGGAGGCTGAGCTTGACGGGGACGGCGCGACCGCGCGGTTCCTGCTCGTGCTCACGCATGGCGCGGGCGGTACCGTCGCGGCGCCCGACCTGCTGGCGGCCCGTGATGCCGGGCTGCAGCTGGGCGGGATGGTGGCCCGCGTCACCCAGCCGTACATGGTCAGGGGCGCCCGTGCCCCCGGTTCGGCCGTTCGGCAGGATGCCGCCTGGGTCGAGATCGTGGCCGCGCTGCGGGAACTGGCGCCCGGTGCGCCGCTCGTCCAGGGCGGGCGGAGTAACGGCGCGCGCGTGGCCTGCCGCACCGCCGCGCAGGTGGGTGCCCGGGCCGTGATCGCGCTGGCGTTCCCGCTGCGCCCTCCAGCGCGCTCAGTTGCAGGCGCGTCCCGCCCAGCCAGGGGAACCAGCGCAGCCAGGGCACCGGGCGCGGGTAAAGCACCGGGCCAGGCGGACCCCGCCATGGCGGCGCCGACCCGGGCCGCGGAACTTCACGCGGCGCGCGAGGGTGGGGCCATGGTGCTCGTGATAAACGGGGATCGTGACCCGTTCGGCATTCCCGGTGCCCAGGACGCGGACCGGGTGGTCATCGTGCCGGGAGAGACGCACGCGCTGAAAGGTCATCGCGCGGCTATCGTCGCCGCTGTCGCTGAGTGGCTGCCCGCCGTGCTGTAACCGATGGCCCGCGGCTGCGGCCGATGGCCGGGCGCGAGGCTGGGGGCGGAAGGATTAAAAAAGGATTAAAAAGGATCAAAAGAGTCGTCAACCTGGGCATCTCGGGTCAGGCCGCGAGATGTCGATGGCGGATCAGGCCGCTGGGGCCTGCCCGCCGTGCCCGTAGGACACGCCTACCGGACGGTCGAAGGCGGCGAGGTCCGTGGGCCGGTGCGGTGCGATGGACGCGCCGTCAGGTAGTAGTTCCCCGGTGTCTTCAAAGATCACGACGCCATTGCAGAGCAGGCTCCAGCCCTGCTCGGGGTGGCTGACAACGGTGTGTGCCGCTTCGCGGTCCGGAGCTGACGGAGCCGGACAGGGCGGCGTGTGTGGGCACATATCAGTGCCTCCTGGCATTTTCATCATGCGTGTTCTCGGTTGATGTTAGTGTGCCGCAGCTGATGCGATCGCCTACATGGCTCATGCTGATCGTTTTCCCCATGGCCATGTGTAGCTTTCCGCTAGTTACTGTCTGACACTTTGTTACTACTGGTTGTAGCTATCTCTTTTTAGGTGCCGTGTTGAGCAAAACATTGGCCTAGACCAACTGTGCCCCCTCGAGCCGCGTGGCGCAAGCGACACGCGGAACTGCAACAATCGATTGCTACACATACGCCCACCTTGGGTGATCTGCTTGCGGCTTGATCGTCCCCTACCTCTGGAGACGTCGAGGCCTGCCCGATGGTTCACCGCGAAATCCTCTGAATTCGATTACGGGTGGCCCGTACCGCTGCGGCCCCGTCTGGCCGCCTCGACGGTGACCTGTGGGGGCGCGGGAACCCCCGGCCGTTCGGCATCATGATTTTCCTGCCTTCTGCCAGCTGCTCAGATCGATCTAAGCTCTCCCTATGGCCGGAGGCTTCCGAGCATGACCCGATACCCTGACACCTACATCAGGGATCCTGAGCTGTCGGCCCTCGGGACGGTCCTGCTTGGCCAGGTAGACCAGATATCGGCCAAGATCGCCGCGCTTATCCGGGAGCAGGTCTCGTTCTATCAGAAGAGCGATCTGGTATCGGAACGCGAACTCCAGGACACGATCAGCGCGCACCTGGTGTTCATCTTCAGTCCGTTGGGCCGCCGGGGCGGGGAGTTCGACACCACCGCGGCCCGCGAGACCGGGCGCCGCCGCGCGGCCGCCAGCGTGCCGCTGCCAGCGGTCATGGACTCCTACCGCATCGGCGCCCGCTACATCTGGCAGGTCATCGTCGACGAGGCCAGGCGGACCGGGCTCGTGCCGAGCGACAGCCTGGTCCGGGCGGCATCGGACATCTGGCTCGTCCAAGACGAGTTCACCCAGGCCATGGCCGACGGCTACCGGGAGGAGATGGCGACCCGCATTCTCGCCCGCGAGCAGGAGCGCTCGGCGCTGGTCGGAGCGCTGATCGAGGGACGCATCGTGGAAACGACGGCCATGTGGGAGGCCGCGGACATCCTCCGCCTGTCCCGGCGTGGCCCTTACGTCGTCGTCGCCGCGGAGCTGGCGGTGATCGGGCGGCTGGTGCTGCCGGGAATCGAGAACCACCTGCGCGCGGCCGACGTGTCATCTGCCTGGCGGCTGCTTACCGACCTGGAGGTCGGCATCGTGGAGGTGCGCAAGCCAAAGCACCTCGACCTGCTCATCGGCGCGCTCGCCCGCCATCCCCGGACCCGCGCGGGGATCAGCCCGCCCTACGACGACCTGCAGGACACCGCCTACGCGCTGCGATTCGCCCGGATCGCGATGACCGGTTCCCGCCTCGACAACGGTTCCTCCGTGACGATCTTCGACCGGTCGCCGCTGGCGGTGACCGCGGTCGGGGCGCCCGACATCATGCAGCGGGTCTCGCGTAACGTCCTCGGCGGCCCGGATGCGCTGCCCGCCGAGGAGCGCGGCCTGCTGCTCGACACGCTGGAGACGTGGCTGACCAACGGGGGCTCGGCGGCCAAGACCGCTCAGCGCATGTTCTGCCATCCGAACACGGTGCGGCACCGGCTGCGCCGGATAGAAGAGCGCACCGGACGCTCGCTTACCGATCCCCTTGACACGTCTGAGATATGCGTCGCATTGCAGACCGAACGCCGGCTGCCCGCGCCTGAAGCCGGTGCGTGGCCACGCACAGTTCACGGCTGAGTTTGCTGTCCGCGGGGCCATCGACAGTCGCGCCACGGCGGGAAACCTGGACCAAAAGGTGTTTACCTGAGCAGGAAATCCGAGATGTCGGGGCCGAGTTCCTTCGCGCGAGTCACGAGCGCCAGGTGACCGTCGTCGTGAATCAGCTTCCGAGCCCGGGGGATGAGGGCCGCCATCAGATGCGCGTTGGCGATCGGGATGATCGGGTCGTCCCGGCCGGCTACCACCAGGGTGCGCTGGCGGATAAGCGGCAGGAAGGGCAGGCTCGTCCAGCCGGCTCCGGCTAGCAGCTGATACGCGTACCCGGTTCGGCTGCCCAGCCGCAGTTGGTTGTGAAGGATCTCCCGCGCCTGATCGGGATCGGTGCGCAGCGATCCGCCGTAAAGCTTTCCCGCCACCGAGGCCGCGTAGTCCTGGTCGCGGTAGCGGCGCCGTGTCACCAGCGCCGACAGCACGCGCGGGCCGGCCGGGATCATCAGCGCGCCAGTCGCGGTGCTGACCAGGACGAGCCGTCGGCAGCGCCGGGGATTCTGCACCGCGAACTGCTGCGCGAGTGCGCCGCCCCACGAGATGCCCAGGATGTCCACGTGCTGGTAGCCCAGCCCGGTCAGCGCCCCGCCCAGCAATCTGGCCAGGCCGGCGAAGGTGTACGGATGGGGAGCGGCCGGGGAGCCGCCGACTCCGGGAACATCGAACCGGACCACCTCGATGCGCCGGTCTAGCGCGTCGACAAACGGCTGCAGCGCTTCCAGGCTGGCGCCGATCCCGTTGGCGATCACCAGCGGAGGCGAGTCGGCCGACCCCGGCCGGATGGCGACACGTATCTGCTGCCGTCCGACGGTGACCTGCTGGATCCTGTCCCCGGAATTCGGGACGGCGCTCACCTGTCGAACACGTAGGTACCCGGGGCCGGATCCAGCGGCGGCAGCGTCATGCCACCGAGGGCGTCCGGGGCGTCCCGCTCGCCACCGCTGCGGGAGGCGAGCCACTGCGCGTATTGCGGCCACCAGCTGCCTGGCCGCGCGGGCGCCGCTTTCAGCCACTGCTCCGCCGTCCCTTCGGTGATGGGCGCGCTGTGGAAGGACGCCTTGGGGTTGCCTCGCGGGTTGACCATCGACGCGATGTGGCCGCTGGTCGACAGCACGAACTCACGGTCGCCGCCGAGCAGCGCACAGCTGCGGTAACACGCCTGCCACGCACTGATGTGGTCGGCGATACCGGCGATGACGTAGGAGTCGACGGTGATCTTCGACATGTCGACGGGGGAGCCGAGCATGTTCGCCGCGCCGGGAGTAACGAGCGCGTTTGACAATCCGGCCTGGACGAATTCGCGATGCAGGGCGGCGGCCATGCGCGTGGTGTCCGCGTTCCAGAACAGCACGTCGAAGGGCGCCGGCTTGCGGCCCTGCAAGTAGTTGTTGACCCAGTAGTTCCAGATCAGGTCGTTCGGCCGGAGCCAGGCGAACACCTCCGCCAGCGAGCTCCCGCTCAGGTACCCGCGTGCCGCAGACGCCGCGATCGCAGCCTTGGCCACACGTTCGTCCGCGATCGCGGCCGCCAGTCCCGCCTCAGCCTGATCGAGGACGGTCACCGTGAGGGTGAGTGCGGAGATCCGGTCAAGCTCGCCGACGTGGGCCAGGTGCGCGACCGTCATCGCGGCCAGGGTCCCGCCCGAGCAGGTGGCGAGGACATTGGTGCGAGGGCTGGCGCTGATGTCCTCGATGGCCGTGATCGCGTCGAGTATGGCCTGGCCGTAGACATCCATACCCCAGTCCCTGTGCCGGGCATCGGGGTTGCGCCACGAGATGGCGAACACCTGCTGGCCCTCGCGCAGCAGGTACTCGACCAGGCTCCGGCCGGGCGCCAGGTCCAGGACGTAGTACTTGTTGATGACCGGCGGGACCATGAGCAGCGGGTGCTCTCGGACCTTCTCGCTCTGGGGAAGGTACTGGATGAGCTCGAATACCTCCGAGCGGAAGACCACCGCACCTGGCGTGGTCGCCAGGGTTTTGCCGACCTCGAACGCGCCGGGCTCGATCATGCTGGGGACCCGGGGCGCGGTGAGGCTGTCGTGGACCAGGTTCCGCGTGCCGTTAAGCAGGTTCCGGCCGCCGGTATCGATGGTGGCTTTCCACGCGACCGGGCTCATCAGCGGGTTGTTGCTGGGCGCGATGGCGTCGAAGAGGTTCTCTAGGACGAAACGCACGCGCTCCCGGTCACGCCAGCCCAGGTGGGCGTCGGTGACCAGTGCCTCGGCGGTCGACTCGGCGGCCAGGTAAGCTTGCACGGCCCGGCGCAGGACCGGGTTTTCCCGCCAGGCCGGGTCGGCGAACCGGCGGTCGCGCTTGGACGGGACGATCCGTGACTGCCCGGCCGCGATCTCAGTCATCGCCCGCGCGAGTTCCGCGCCGCGCCGCACGACCGACCGCGGGCGGGTGGCCAGGCTCCGGCCGAAGGCCAGCCACGACGAGTTGGGTGCGAGCCTGCGCCGGATGCCGAGCGCGGCATCGGTCAGCAGCAGGTCAAGCGGCTCAGCCAGGTCGTCGCCGTCACCGGCGTGTGCGGTCGTCATGTCTGGGCGGCCTCAGGCGGGACCTTGACCTCCCGGCGCAAGATCTTGCCGGTGGGGCCCTTGGGCAGGGACTCCACCAGCCATACCTGCCGCGGGTACTTGTATGCGGCCAGCCGCGCCCTGACGAACTGCGACAACTCCGCAGGCGAAGCCTGCGCCCCGGGCTTGAGCACTACGGCGGCGCCGATCTCCTCGCCCAGCGCCGCGTGCGGAATCCCGATGACGGCGGCTTCGGCGACGGCCGGGTGCTCGTACAGCACCTCTTCGACCTCGCGCGGATAGACGTTGTACCCGCCGCGGATGATCAGGTCCTTCTTGCGGTCGACGATGTAGAGGTAGCCATCCTCGTCGGTCCTGGCCATGTCACCGGTGGCGAGCCAGCCATCCCGGATCGTCGCCGCGGTCTCGTCCGGGCGCTGCCAGTAACCCTTCATCAGGTTATGGCCCCGGATCTCGATCTCGCCTACTTCGCCGGCCGGTACCTCGCGGCGGGACTTGTCGACGACGCGGATGTCGACGCCTTCGACCGGCGTGCCGATCGATCCCGGTTTGCGAGGGGCGTTGGGGTGGTTGAACGACGCCACGGGAGAGGTCTCCGACAATCCGTAACCCTCGAGGATGATGCAGCCGAAGGCGTCCTCGAACTGTTTCATGACCTCCACGGGCATGGCGGCGCCGCCGGATACGCAGACCCGCAGCGAGGTCACGTCCGGGCGGGAGCTCGCGGCGGTTCCGAGCATGGCCGCGTACATCGTCGGGACGCCCTCGAAGACGGTCACGCGGTCCCGCGCGATAACGGCGAGCGCTTTGTCCGGATCGAAGCGCGGGATGAGGGTCAGTTCCGCGCCGCTGGCGATCGCGGTGTTAAGTCCGACCGTCAGGCCGAAGACGTGGAAGAGCGGCAGGCAGCCCATGATCACGTCGTCCGCCGTCAGCTGCAGCAGTGTGCGCGCGGTGACCTCCTGGTTGCGGTTCAGGCCGGAATGGGTCAGCTCAGCGCCCTTCGGCCGCCCGGTGGTCCCCGAGGTGTAGAGGATGACCGCCGTGTCGCCGGGTCCGCGGGCCGCCGCCTCGCGGGCTGGCGCGCAGGAGAGGTAGGAGTCGTCGAACGCTGGCGTTCCCACGACGATCCGCTCAGCTCCGCCGGCCTCGGCGCCGGCGGCCGCGACATCGGCGACTCCGTGCCATGCGAACAGGAACGGGGCCCCGGAGTCCTGGATGTAGTAGGTGATCTCGCGCTCTTTGAGCAGCGGGTTCATCGGCACGACCACCGCGCCGCAGCGAAGCGCGGCGTAGAAGATCAGCCCGAACTCCGGGACGTTCGGCACCATCAACCCGATCCGGTCACCTGGCCCGACTCCCATCGAGCTCATCATCTGCGCCAGGCGCGCGGTGGCCTCGTCCAGTTGGGCGTAGGTGATCACCTCATCGTCCATCCGCAGTGCGGTGTTGCCCGGGAACTTCTGCGCGCTGGTCACTAGGTTCATGCTCAGGTTGATGGCAGGCCTCCCGATTCAACGCTGGATGGGCTGGTTTCAGCATGCCCAGGCTGGCGCGGAGAGTCGATGGTCTGGCGGACCAATCAAACGCGGTCAGGCTGTTACGGCGGACAACGGCAGCCGCGCCGCCTTACCGTATCGGCCTATCCAAGAGACGGGCTTGGATCTCATCGGTGATGGACTCGGGTGACTGGTCCGCGTCCACCTCCACGAGGATGCCCCTGTCCCGGTAGTAGCTGATGAGCGGGCTGGTCGTCTCGGTAAACACCTGGACCCGATGCCTGATCACACCAGCGGTGTCGTCGGGGCGGGCCCGGGCGAGCAGTCGCTCTATCAGCACCGGCTTAGGCACGTTCAGGTAAACAGCGGCGTCTAGGGTCAGGTCAAGCCGTGCACCGAGCTCCGCGGCCGCGATGGCCTGCGGCAAGGTTCTGGGAAATCCATCCAGGATGTATCCGCCGCGGGCGGCCGCGGCGGCCACGACCGGGGTGAGCAGGTCGAAGACGATCTGGTCGGGGACCAGGTCGCCGCGCCGCTGGCAGGCGGCGATCTCACGGCCGGCAGGAGTGTCAGCGCGGGCCTCGGCACGCAGGACGTCCCCCGAGGAGATATGCTGCGCGCCGAAGCGCAAGGCCAGTCGCTCGCCCTGCGTCCCCTTGCCGCCGCCAGGAGCGGCGACCATCAGCAGCCTCAACTCGCCTCCCAAGCGGGTGCGGGAAACCCATGTCGCGCGAACGCCAAGGGCAGCTTCATCGTCACGGTAATGAAACCCGGCCGTCCATGTTCCCTGGTATCAAGTCTTACCGCGGAAATTGTCCGGCAGCACATCCATCCCGGCCGAACCGGTTCAATGCCGCCATCATGAAAGCGGCAGGCACATCATAGGAAGGATCTGCTCATGACCGCGGTGAGCCGGCCGCAGGCCGTCAGGCTCCGCTCGGGGGACGTGGTCCGGGTCCGTCCGGTGCGCCCTGGTGATGAGCCGGCGCTGGCTCGGGCTTACGCGAAACTAAGCGAGGAGTCGCGTTACCGTCGCTTTTTCACGGCCATGCCCGAACTTTCCGACAGAATGCTGCACGCGGCGGCCGAAGTTGACCACGAGAACCACGAGGCGCTCGTCGCCCTGCCGCTCCTGTCCCGCGAGATAGTCGGAGAGTGCCGGTTCGTTCGCCTGGCTGACCGTCCCGACACCGCAGACCTGGCGGTGACGGTGGCTGATGACTGGCAGGGCCGCGGGCTCGGGTTCGCCCTTCTCGCGCGGCTCAGTGCCCGGGCGCTGGAGGCCGGAATCGTGTATTTCACGGCGGAGATCCTCGCCGAGAACCGGACCATGCGGGCCATGCTGCCCAAGCTGGGAAACGTCCAGACCGAGGCGTCGGGCACCGTGGTCGATGCCCATATCGAGATCGCCGAGCCGTCACGGGAAAGCCAGGCAGAGCTTCTGGACGTGCTGGCCGCGGCGGCGCGCGGGGTGATCGTAGGCATCCCCGCTCCTTTTCGCCGGCTAGCCCGGGTATCGGACGTGTTCGCGCGCATCGTGCGCCTGCCGGTTACCGCCCTGCACCGGGCGCTGCTGGCTGATCTGGAGGCGCCGGCGGCAGACGAGGCGGCGCCCGGGACTCCGGCCGGCGGCGACCCGGCCGGCGGTGAGGGCTGACTGCCCCCCGGCCGCGGCATCAGCCGCGCCCGGTGACGCCCCGGGGCAGGGCCGGTGTGACCTGCTGTTGTCCTGAGGGCCCAGGACGGCGCGGGATCCTTGTGCGGGCGGACATTTGTCCCGCGGTCACGCGCCCTTAATGTCGTAGATCACAGGCTGCGGCTGCGGTGATGTGCGTCCGCGAAGGGCGGAAACTCGCGCCGGGCCCTTGATGGATGGAGGCGCGACATGGAGTTCGATGTTCTGGTCGAGATCCCGCGCGGTAGCCGCAACAAGTACGAGGTCGACCATGTCAGCGGCAGGATCCGGCTGGACCGGACGCTGTTCACCGCGACTCAGTACCCGGCCGACTACGGGTTCGTCGAGGAAACGCTGGGCGACGACGGCGATCCGCTCGATGCGCTGGTCCTGGTGCAGGAGCCCACGTTCCCGGGCTGCCTGATCCGCAGCCGGCCGGTCGGCATGTTCCGGATGACCGACGAGAAGGGCGGCGACGACAAGATCCTCTGCGTCCCGGCCGGCGACCCGCGTCAGGAGCACCTGCGTGAACTCGAGGACGTGCCCGAGTTCTACCGGCTCGAAATCCATCATTTCTTCACGATCTACAAGGAGCTAGAACCAGGTAAGAGCGTCACGGACACCGCCTGGGCAGGCCGCGCTGCAGGCCGAAGTGGAGGCGTCCCGCCGGCGGCTGCGGGAGGCCGGCGGATGAGCCATTCTGCGAGGCGCGGCCAGGCGACGATGGCCATGATGCTGGCGGCCGCCGATCTCGGCATCGGCAGCAGCCACGCCGGTGTCGCCGATCTCCAGCTCGCCCGCGAGCTGCTGGGTTTCCCTGAGGATCGCGACTGGGCCCTGCTCATGTCGCTCGGCTACCCGGCTGACCAGCCACTGAAGCCAATCCGCAACCCCAGGCGGCGGCCGTTCGGCGAGGTCGTGCACCGCGGCCACTGGTAACGGGTGAGGCGACCCGTCGCGGGACTCAGCGGTAGCGAGGGTGGACCGGGTACCGGGGCGGTGGGGAGGCGGCGCGTACGAACAGGCCGATGACGACGCCGACCAGGAAGCCGAAGATGTGGGCGAGGTATGCCACCGAGCCCGCTCCCGAGGCGGCATAGCCCGCAGAGTACACCCACTGCAGCACGAACCACGTACCGAGCACCAGCCACGCCGGGATGCGCACCGGGATGAAGAACAAGAACGGTACCAGGGACCAGACCTTGGCCCGTGGGTAGAGCACCAAGTAAGCGCCGAGCACGCCAGAGATGGCGCCGGATGCTCCGATCAGGGGTTCCACCGAGGACTGATTGGCGAAGGCGAACCCGTAGGCGGCGACGTAACCGGATAGCAGGTAAAAGAGCAGGTAGGGGACCTTTCGGAATCGGTCCTCGATGTTGTTGCCGAAGATCACCAGGAACAGCAGGTTGCCCAGCAAGTGCAGCCAGCCCGCGTGCAGGAACATGGAGAACAGCACCGACAGGGGTGGCAGCTTGTGATATGTCGGCCTGCTCACGTAGCAGGTGCTCGGGGTGGGCCCCGGCCGGCCGGTCGCGACCAGGGGAAGTTGATGATCGGTGGTCAGCTCGTGCGGGATCGCTGCGTAGTGGTCGTAGAACGCCTGCTGGCTGCACAGCTGCGCCTGGGTGGACGGGCCGGCGACAGAGGCCTGCGATGCGGGAGTGAGCAGCAGCACGATGACGTTCGCCGCGACCAGACCATAGGTGACCCACGGGGTACGGCGAACCGGATTGACATCGTGAACCGGGATTACCACGCTTCAAACGTGCCCGCCCCGGCACGCTGTACACCCGCACCGTCCCGGCTGCGGCTCCGCTTGCAGCTAGCCGGTAGCGGGGTTGGCCGCCTGCCGTGATGACGGAGCCACGCCTATCGGCGATCGTGAGCGATAAGCAGCACGACGCGTGGTCCGCCAGGCGTCAATCCGACGCGCTGAGCTATCGATGTCCGGCAGCGGACAGGCCCCCGGAGGGCGTACGCATATGGGCGAGGCCAAAGACGTCCGAGGGGCCGTCGAAGCAGAGGTCCGGCGGCGCTGGGTCATCCTGGCGGGCGCTGAAATCGATCCGCTCTGCGCGCGCCGCCGCCCGGCAGCGGGCCTGGGCACTGGCCGGGCAGGCCGCGCCGGGTGCGGATGGCGGCTGCTGATCGCCGGACGGAGCAGGTGGGCTTCAGGTCACGCTCTAAAATGGCCATGCCTCGCGACCCAGGCGGGCATTCCGGCGCGCCCACCGGTGCTTGCGGCTAAGGCCGGCGACGAGCAATACCACACCGCCCGCGACCGGCCCGCCGATCAACAAGGCAGACCCCACCCGATCGGCCACGTTGTCGATCTTGGCATTACTGGGATTACCTGGGTCGAGATAAACACTTACGGCCTTCGAAGACCCGTAGCCCGGGGCGTCAAGTGAATACGACTGACCGTGCCACCGGTAGCTGACGATTCCTCCCTGTTCGGTGCCGACAACCTGGTGACCGGTCCAAAGGACGAGGTCCGGTGACTGCAACTCCAGCAACACCATCAACAGGGCAAATACAAAAAGCGTGACTGCCAGGCCAACGAACCAGCCAGTTCCATCAAACCAGCTTCGCACCTGGGCAAGCACGCAACCCAGTATGAAACACCATCCGGTTGACCGCCAAGTGGGCGTTAGCCCGATCGCATCGGCTGGATCACCGGCCCGGCGCTACGCGTGCCGCGAGTGCTCAGGGACTACCGGCGCGCTCATACCGGCGGCCGTTACCAGCTCGCCGGGCAGGTCGGTGGATGTCGCCGGAGGCGGGGACGATGCTAGACGGCCGGGTCGAACGGCACGGCCGGGATGCCGTTGAGGCGGTGGGTCTCGCGCAGCGTGAGAAGGTGCTCCGCTTCGGCCGTGAGGGCGTGCACGCGCGGCTTGGCCCTCGCCTTGCGCCGGTAGATGCGGTCGTCGTAGCCGAGCGGGCCGATCTCCGCGCGCTGCGCGGCGTAGGCGGCCCGCATCGCCTCGGTGAGCGCGGCGTCCAGGTCTTCCGCCAGGTGGTGTATCTCCGTGACGGGGGCATTCCGGGCCTGCGCCTGCCTGAGCCGGGTCTCCGCCTCGCGGGCCGCCTCGAGAAGCTCCGCGCGACGCGCGGCCAGCGCCAGGTCGGCCTTGTAATGCTGCTCCGCCTCGCTGCTCGGCTTCGGTCGGCCCATGACCCCAGGTCTCATGACCACCTAGGGTACGCGGGCCGCCGGCCCGGCCGCACGCCGGGTGAAGCTGGACCGGACGCGCGGCCTGCGGGCCAGGACGGGCCAGGAAAGGTCCAGGCCGGGCCGGGGCGAATCAGGAGTAGTTCCGGAAGGCTCGCCAGGCCTGCGCCCAGGATGATCTCAAGCCGGTGGCGAGGAAGATCGGCGCTCCCTGCTCGTCGTCGCTGACGCCGAGCCCGTTCCAGAACGTGGCGACCTGGCGGACGTGGGTGAACTCCCGGCGCAGCAGGGCCGGGTCGATGCTCACCGCGATGGCCGCGGAGTCGGCGGCAGGCGGTGGGCCCCAGAGCCAGAAGTTGTTAGCCCCGCTGTAGGCCTGCGGCAGGCCGGCCCCGGGACCGTAACGGCCGATCGCGCCCGCCTCGCCGTAGTTCCGGGTCAGGATCGTCGTCTGCCGCCGCTGCGCGGCAGGCAGCGCGTCGTACTCCCGCGCCACCAGCGCCACCAGCTTCGGCCAGGCGATCGTCTCGGCGAGGTCATAGTTGATCTTCTGCAGCGGCACCGTGTGCAACGCCCGGGCCGGCAAGACCGGGAGCGCCACCGGCGCGGCCAGCACCGCGCCTGCCACCATCGCCGCGCCGGCCAGCGCCGCGGGCTTGATCGGCAGGGCTAGCCACGCGCGGGCCAGCGGCGTCCGGCGCGCCAGCCATGTACGGGCGAGCGGTGCACGAGCCGGCCCCGTACGAGCCAGCGGCGCACGAGCCGGCCGCGTGCGGGCCGGCCGCGTGCGGGCCGCGAGCCGGCGCTCGAGCGGAACACAGCCGGCCGCGAGCAGGAACGTGAACGCGGCGCCGGGGTAGTACGCCTTGCCGCCGAGGACGAACTGCAGCGCGATCATGGTGACGCAGGCGATCGCCGCCGGCCGGAAGCGCCGGGCCGCGGCGCTGCGCAGGGACCAGATCGTGCCGGCCACCCATACCGGTGTCAGCACCACGCCGGTATAGAAGATCTGCGCCGGCCAGTAGACGGCCCGGTTGTTCCCGGCCGCGGTTTGCAGCACGCGGAAGACGTCCAGGCCGGGCCAGCCGTGCGTGGCCTGCCAGATGATGTCGGGCGCCGCTAGCGCCGCGGCGATCAGGCCGCCGATCAGCAGGTAGCGGCTGCGCAGCAGGCGGCGGGCATCGGTCAGCAGGAAGCCGGCTGCCAGCGTGGCCACCAGGAAGCCGATGTTCCACTTGGCCTCGCTGCCGACCCCTAGGCAGCCGCCTATCGCGACCCACCAGCGCCGATCCTGGCTGGCCAGCAGCCGCATGACCAGGAACAACGTGACTGTCCAGAACACCAAATCGGGCGTGGTGGTGGTCAGCTCGTGCATGGCGCCGAGGTACTCCGCGCAGGTCGCGGCGGCGAGCGCGGCGAGCAGTTGGCCGGTCCGGCCTGCGCCGAGCAGGCGGCTCATCGCGGCCGTCATCACGACGAGCGCGGCCAGGGCGAGCGCGGGCAGGATCCGGAAGCCGACCAGCGAGTTGCCGGTCACCGCCGCCGAGATCCGGGCCAGCACCGGGGTCAGGGGCGGCTGGTCGACGTAGCCGAACGCCAGATGCTGCCCAGCTGAGAGGAAGTACAGCTCGTCACGGACGTAGCCGTAGCGGGCGCTGACCGCCATCTCGACGGCCACCGCGGCCACGGCGATCAGGGCGATCCCGAGCCGGGGCGGGCGCGCCGGAGGAGACGCAGCCGCGCCGGCGCCGGGCACGGCGGAGGGTGCTGCTGACGCGGGCACGGCGGAGCCTCCGCCGTTCGCGGCGGAGGGTGCCGGTGACGCGGGCACGGCGGAGGGTGCTGCTGACGCGGGCACGGCGGAGGGTGCCGGTGACGCGGGCACGGCGGAGGGCACAGGGACGGGTGCTGCTGTTGCGGGAAGACCCAGACGAGTTCCGGTGGTCATGTCCATGGGGCCATGGTGGCGATGTAGGCAGGCCCGGCGCATCGGGCCGCCGGGCGAATTCCCGGCTCCATTCCACGTCGCAGAGCACAGCCAGGAAGCGGCCGTGACTCCGCCTTTAGTCGCAGCGGCCGGATCCGCCTTCCGGGTGATCCCCCGGCCGCGCGCCAGGTCGTACCATCAGGGCGTGAAGAGGGTGGCGGCGCGGCTGGCCAGGCTCCCGCGGCCGCTGGCGGCGCGGGTGGCCGCGCTCCCGCCGCGGCGCCAGGAGCTAGTCCAGGACCTGGGACTCGGCGTCGCCCTGGCCGCGGTCAATGTGGTCTCGCTGCTGCCGTACCGGGCCCACTTGCATCCGCTGTGGCTCGCTCTCACGCTCGCCGCCGCCCAGGGCATCCCGCTGACCTGGCGCCGGTCCCGGCCCATCGGGATCGCTCTGGTCATCGGGGCCGCGAGGATCGCCTACGACAAGCTCGGGTTCGGGTTCGCGCCGTTCCCGCTCGGGCCCGCGATCGCGCTCTACACCATCATCGACCGCTGCGGGCCGGTCTGGCGGTGGGTCGCTTGCGTGCTCGTGGCGGCGGGCATCGCCGTCTCGGAGGCCACGCCCGGCCATGCCCAGCCGTACGACACCATCTTCCAGGTGACGATCTTCCTCACCGCGGCGGCGGCGGGCATGCTCAGCCGGGCCAAGCGGGCCAGCATCCAGGCTGCACGGAACAGGGCCGACCGCGCCGAAGCGGAACTCGACCGCCAGTCCTCCCAGGCCGCGGAGCGGGAACGGACCCGGATCGCCCGCGAGTTGCATGACGTCGTGGCTCACCACGTCAGCCTGATCGCGGTCCAGGCGGAGGCGGCGACGTCGCTGCTTCCCGGCCGGCCCGCCGAGGCCCAGCGCTCGGTGGAGATCATCGGCGACACGGCCAGGCAGGCCCTGACCGAGCTGCGCAGGCTCCTCGGGGTGCTGCGCAGGCGGTACGAGCGGCTGGAGACGGCGCCATCGGCGTCGCTCGGCGAGCTCGGCGACGTGCTCGACCAGGTCCGCGGGGCCGGGCTTCCCGTCGACTTCGAGATCGTGGGCACTCCGTGCCCGCTGGCGCCCGGTGTGGACCTGACCGCTTACCGCATCGTGCAGGAGGCGCTGACCAACACGATCCGCCACGCCCACGCCACCCAGGCCGCGGTGACCCTGCGCTACGAGCCCGGGTACATCACCGTGAGCATCACCGATTCCGGTCCCAGGCGGGACAGACCGCCCCCGGCCGCATGCGACGGCGCCGGCCCGGGGACCGGCCGGCCGGGCGCGCTGCTCACCGGGGCCGGGCTCGGCTTGGCCGGCATCGCCGAGCGGGTCGCCTCCTGCGGCGGCAACCTGACCGTCGGCCCGACCCAGGCGAATGGATTCGCCGTCACCGCGCGGCTGCCGTCGCGATGACAATCCCGGCCGAGCCCGACTCGATCCGGGTGCTCGTGGTCGATGACCAGGAACTGGTCCGCTCGGGGTTCTGCGTCATCCTGGACACGGCCGACGGCATCACGGTGGTGGGGGAGGCGGCCAACGGCGAGGCGGCCCTTTCGGCCGCGGATGCCCATCATCCCGATGTGGTGCTCATGGACATCCGCATGCCGGGGATGGACGGGCTCGCGGCCACGCGGCTGCTCACTCGCGGGTCGCCCGCGCCCAAGGTGGTCATGCTCACCACCTTCGACCTCGATGAGTACGTGTACGAGGCACTGCGGGCCGGCGCCAGCGGCTTCCTGCTCAAGGACTCGCCTCGCAGCGACCTCATCGCCGCCGTCCGCGCCGCGGCGGCGGGTAACGCGCTGCTCGCCCCGTCGGTCACGCGCCGCCTGATCGAGGCGTTCGCGCGCCGGCCGCCGGAGACCGCGCCGTCGCCGGCCAGGCTCGCCTCGCTGACCGCCCGGGAACGTGAGGTGCTCGTTCTGCTGGCCCGGGGCGGCAGCAACAGCGAGATCGCGGCGGCCCTGTTCGTCAGCGAGGCGACGGTCAAGACGCACGTGGGCAACCTGCTGGCCAAGCTCGGGCTCCGCGACCGGGTGCAAGCCGTGATCCTCGCCTACGAGACCGGCATCGTCGTCCCCGGCGACCCCTCGGCCTCTGTCTAGGCGAGCAGGCGAGCTAGGCGAGGCTGGCGGCCCAGCTTGAGTGCAGCGCGGCGTACTCACCGTCGCCCGACATCAGCTCGCCGGGCGAGCCGTCCTCGGTGATCCGCCCGCGGTCCAGGACGAGGACCCGGTCGGCGATCGCGACCGTGGACAGCCGGTGCGCGATGATGACCGCTGTCCGTCCCGCCAGCACGGTCCGCAGCGCGCCCTGCACCAGCCGCTCGCTGGGGATGTCGAGCAGGGAAGTGGCCTCGTCCAGGACCAGCACGGCCGGCGCGGCCAGGAACGCCCGGGCGAACGAGATCAGCTGGCGCTGCCCCGCCGAAAGCCGGCCGCCGCGCTTGCCGACCGGGGTGTCGTAGCCCTCGGGCAGCGCGGCGATGAAGTCGTGCGCGCCGATCATCCGGCCCGCGGTCTCCACGTCGGCGGCCGACGCGTCCGGACGGCCGAGCCTGATGTTGTCCGCGACCGAACCCCCGAACAGGAAGTTCTCCTGGGTAATCACGATGATCTCGCTGCGCAGCACGGAGTCGGGCAGCTGCCGCAGGTCGACCCCGTCCAGCGTGACCCGGCCCGAGCGCGGGTCGTAGAAACGGCCGAGCAGCCGCGCGATCGTCGTCTTGCCCGCGCCGGTCTCGCCGACCAGGGCGACCGTCTGCCCCGCCGGGATGTCCAGGTCAAGGCCGGGCAGGACGAGGTTGTCCCGGTAGCCGAAGGTAACCGACTCGAACCGCACCTGCCGTCCGGCCGAGGCCGCGGGGCGCGTCGGCTGGCGGCCGGCCGAGGCGACGGCCCGCGTGGGCAGCTGCTCGGGCGCTGACGGCTCGGGGACCGCGGCGTCCTGCTCGAGCACGCCGGAGATCTTCTCCAGGCCCGAGGCCGCCGACTGGAAGATGTTGTAGAACTGCGACACGTCCTGCAGTGGGTCGAAGAAACGCTGCAGGTAGAGCAGGAAGGTCGCGAGGACGCCGACCTTGATGTTCCCCTGGATCGCGAGCAGCCCGCCGTAGCCGAGCACGACGCCGGTGATGACGTTGCCGACCAGCGAGATGGACGGGCCGTAGATCGCGATCAGCCGGGAGGCGTGCGTGCTCGCCTCGGAGTAGTCCTGTCCTAGCCCGGAGAAGATGTCGGAGTTCCGCTTCTCCCTGCGGAACGCCTGCACCGCCCGGATCCCGCCGAACGTCTCCACGAAATGCACGATGACCAGCGCGATGGCTTCCCTGGTCCGCCGGTACGCGTTCGCCGATTCGCGTCGGAACCAGGCCGTCAGCCAGGTCAGCGGGATGAAGCCAGTCAGCACCACCAGGCCGAGCTGCCAGTCGAGCAGGAGCATGCCGGTGCCGACGAGCAGCAGGGTCAAGATGGCCGCGATCAGCGAGTCGAGTCCCTCCTCGAACAGGTCGGAGATCGACTCGATGTCGGAGGTCTGCCGGGATATGACGCGCCCCGAGGTGTAGTCCTCGTGGAACGCCACCTCCAGGCTGAGGACGTGCGCGAACAGGCGGCGGCGCAGCTCGAGCACCACCCTCTGGCCGACACGCCCGGTCATGGTGACGAACATGCGGGTGGTGACCGCCTGCACCCCGACCGCGACGGCAAACGCGGTCGCGATGGCGAGCAGCGGCGCCGTGTCCCGGGCGTGCAGCAGCGGCGGCAGGCCGGTGTCGATGGCGATGCCAACCAGCCACGGGCCGGTCAGTGCGGCCAGGCTCTCCACCACGATCAGCGACACGGTGGCGATGACCGCGCGCCGGTACGGGCGCAGCAGGTCGCCGAGCAGCCGCCTGCTCCGCTCCCGCAGCAGCGCGGCCAGCCCGGCGCTTACCTCCTCGGCCTTCTCGGCGGCGACTCCCCGCCAGGCGTCGGTGGTCAAGCGCTTGCCTCCAGATCTTCCATGTCCATGAGCGCCGCGTACTCCGGGTTCGACGCGAGCAGCTGCCGGTGGCTGCCGCTGGCCGCGATCACCCCGCCGGACAGCAGCGCCACCGTGTCGGCCAGCGCCACCGTGGATGGCCGATGGGCCACCACCAGGGCCGTCGAGCCGGCCAGGATCTCGTGCAGCGCCCTGGTCACCCGCTCTTCGGTGTGCACGTCGAGCGCGGACAGCGGGTCGTCGAGGATCAGCACGTCCGGCCCGGCCAAGATGGCCCGGGCGAGCGCGATCCGCTGCCGCTGGCCGCCGGAAAGGGCCATGCCCTGCTCGCCGATCCTGGTGTCCAGGCCCCACGGCAGGTCATAGGCGAACCGGGCCTGCGCCGCCGTCAGCGCGGCCTCCACCGCGTCGGCGTCCGCGTCCGGCGCGCCGAACGTCACGTTCTCCCTGACGCTGGCGGAGAACAGCGTCGCGTCCTCGAAGGCGCACCCGACCGCCTTGCGCAGCCGCTCGAGCGGGACGTCGCGGACGTCCGTGCCGTCCAGCCGCACCGACCCGGAGGTTGCGTCGGCCAGCCGGGGCACGAGCTGCAGCAAGGTGGACTTGCCCGAGCCGGTCGCCCCGGTGAGCACCACCGTCTGGCCGGGCGCCAGGTCGAGCACGATGTCGCGGAGCACGGGCTCCGCCGCTCCCGGATAGCGGAAGGCCACGTGGTCGAACACCAGGTGCCCGCGAGTGCCTGCCGGGGAAACCTCAGATACCCGCGGCCCCGGAACCTGGCGGTGCCAGCTTTTGCCTCGCTCGGGGGCACGCACCACGGTTCGTTCGGGAAAATCCTGATCTTTGATTTTGTCGGTGATCTCCGGCTGGGTGTCGAAGATTTCGAGCACGCGCTGAGCCGCGGTGGCCGCCTCCTGGCCAGAGGCGATGATGTAGCCAAGGGCCTCGACCGGCCAGACGAGCTGCAGGGCGAGTGTGATGAAGGCCACCATGCCGCCGAGGGTCAGCGAGTGCGCGCTGACGGCGATCGCGCCGAGGACGAGGATGATGCCGATGACGGCGTTCGGGATCAGGTCGAGCAGTGCCCAGAAGGAGCCGAGCAGGCCCGCCTTGGCGACCTGGGTCCGGTAGACCTCTGCAGCCTGGGCGTCGTGCCTGGCCGCGGCCTGCGGGCCCCGGCCGAGCGCCTTCAGCACGCGGATGCCGGTGGCCCCCTCCTCGATCAGCGTGGCCAGGTCGCCCTGCTGATCCTGGACCCGGCGGGAGAGCACCCGGTAGCGCTTCTCGAACCTGATGCAGACCGGCAGCACGGGGGCGAACACCACGGCGGTGATCAGGCCGAGCCACCAGTTGAGGTTGATCAGCAGCGCGACCACCGCGACGAACGTCATCAGGTTGGTGACCAGGAAGATCAGGCCGAAGCCCGCGAACCTGCGGATCGATGACAGGTCGGTCGTCGCCCGCGAGAGCAGCTGGCCCGACTGCCAGTTGTCGTGGAAGGACGCGTGCAGTCGCTGCAGGTGGGCGTAAACGTCGTCCCGGATCGACTTCTCGATCTCCGCGACCGCGCCAGACTGGATCCAGCGGCGGATCATGTTCAGCAGCGCCACGGCCGCGCCGAGGCCGACCGCCGCCAGGGCCAGCGGGATCAGCAGGCGCTTGTCGCCGTGCGCGATCGCGCCGTCGACCACGGACCTGGTCAGGAGCGGGATGGCAATCTCGGCGGCGACCGCGCCGAGCGCGGCGGCGAGCATCACGATCATCTGCGTGCGGAACGGCTTCAGGTAGCCGCGTAGCCGCCACAGCGCCCCGACTGGCCGTACCCTGGCGGAGGCGTGCGTGACCAGCGAAGGGGTAACAGAGGGCATTAGTCGCGAGGTTAACCGGGCAGCTGAGAAGTTGTCACCTGATTTTTTCTTCGGGCGTACGGCTTGTCGGCGCGCCTCAACTCTGGCACGCTGGCTGCCCCGGAGGCTTCGCGAACCGGTTGCCGGGATGGCCGGCAGGGAGAGGAACCGTGAAGCGCAGCAACACCAGTCGCCCCAGGCGTAGATGAGCAGCGTATCCCGCGCGGGCGTCCTGGCCGCCTATCGCGACGGGGTCACGGTGATCTGCGAGCTGGCCGCCCAGTTCACCGACGCGACGTGGCTCGCGGCGACGCCATGCACCGAATGGCGGGCCGTGGACCTCGCCGGTCACCTGCGGTGCGTCGCCGATGACTATCACGAGTACCTCGACGACGCCCCGGCCAGCCGGCTCGCGCGGCTGATGTCCACCAGCGCGCCCGCGGACTCGCTGGCCCGCAAGCTGGCCAGGCAGAACTCCGCCGAGCTGGCCGCGGTGCCGGACGCGCCCGGGCCCGAGCACATCATGGCGTTCGCCGAGTCGGCGCGGTCTTACGGGCGGCGGCTGCCGCTGTCCTGGGACCTGCCGCACCACAAGTACCGGGGGACGGACGTCACCGTGGGCGCGATGGCGGGTGCGGCCTGCGCCGAATGGCACCTGCACGCCTGGGACCTGGCCAGGTCGCTGGGCAAGGACTACCGTCCGGCCGACCCCGAGCTCGTCCTGACCGCGTGGCGGGCGGGCACGCCGCAGCTGTGGCCGGTGCTCACCGGGTGGGACGGCGATGATCCCTGGCATTTCCTGCTGACCGCGTCGGGCCGGGATCCGGGCTGGCTCCAGGTGTTAGAGTGGTGCGCCTTGAAACTAAGTGTGATCATTCAATTGCGGAGAGTCATAAATGGGCCTCGTTGGACGGTACCTGTCCGGGTTGTGCGTGGCCACCCTGGGTCTGTGTGCGGCCGGCTGGCTGGCATTGGCCCCGCTCGCATTCGGCTACCAGGGCCCTGGCCTGCGTAAGGCGGCACTGACCGACCGGGCGACCGGAGCCGGCCTCGCGCTGGTGTCGCTGGTCACGCTGGTCTGCTGGGTGGTCGCCTGGCGCCGCAAGCTGCGCGCCGACGGGATCCTGGCCGGGACATCGCACTGGCAGGCTCGGCGGGAGGCCCGCGCACAGCGGCGGCGTCAGCGTGACGGCGAGGGAACAGCCAGGACTCCCGATCCGGCGCAGGTCCTGAGCGAGCTGCGGGCGCTGCTCGTCCCGTTGCTGGCCGAGCCGGCGAACGGGCAGGTGGTCAACGGGCAGGCGCTGGCCGGCATTCCTGAGCCGAGGGATGAACCGGGGGAGTTCGGCGAGCCCGAAGGCTCCCGGCCTGAACCGGACGACGAGCCCAGCGACCACGCTGCCTCCGGCGAACCCGATTACTACCAGGCCACATCCGACGTGTACCCGGCCGGGCATGGCGTCCCGGCCGGGCATGGCGTCCCGGCCGGGCATGGCGTCCCGGCCGGGCACGGCAACCAGGCCGCGGCCAGCGGCCCGGCCGTCCCGGCCGCCCGGTCCGGGGGCCTGGCTTCGATCGAATCCATGCTGGCAGGCTCCGAACTGCTCATGGTCGGCGGCGGCGAGGAGGAGGCATGGTGAGCAGGACCGCGCTGGCCGGCCTAGCGGCCATCTTCGCGGCCGGGGCCTGGCTGATCGCGGCGCCGTTCGTGCTGCGGTACCAGCCGGCGGGCGCGCCGTGGACGGGCGCGGCCCGGCTGGACGTCGTCGTCGGCGCGGTGCTGGCCGTGGCCGGGTTCGCCGGGTTCTTCACGGCGCTCGCGGGCCGGGTCAGGGAACTGTACGCGGCAGCAGCGCCAAGGACCGGCGCGGCGCCAGAGTAGAGTCTGTGATTCGTGACCTTTGACGTAAAACGCGTCCGGGCGGCTTACCCGGCACTGAGCGACGGCTATGCCTACCTGGACGGCGCGGCCGGCACCCAGGTCCCCTCGGCGGTCATCGAGACCATCGCGGACGCCTACCGGTCCGGGATCGGCAACGTCGGGGGCACCTTCCCCGCCAGCGGGCGCTCCGGGTCCATCCTGGCCGAATGCCGCCAGGCCCTGGCCGACCTGACCGGCGGCAGCCCGGACGGCGTCATCCTGGGCCCGAACATGACCACCCTCACCTACCGGCTCGCCGACACGCTGTCGCGGCGCTGGGAGCCCGGGGACGAGCTGGTCGTGTCTCGGCTCGACCACGACGCGAACATCCGGCCCTGGGTGCAGGCCGCCGCTCGGCACGGTGCCACGGTCCGCTGGGCCGAAGTCGATATAGCGACAGCCGAACTGCCGCCCGCCCAGTACGGCGATCTGCTGTCCGAGCGCACCCGGCTGGTCGCGGTCACCGCGGCCAGCAACGTCGTCGGCACCAGGCCGGACGTGGCGGCCATCGCCGCCGCCGCGCACGCGGTCGGCGCGCTGGTCTACGTCGACGGCGTGCACGCCACCCCGCACGTGCCGGTGGACGTCAGGGCGCTCGGCGCCGACTTCTATGCCACCAGCGCCTACAAGTGGTCCGGACCGCACATCGGCACGGTGGTGGCCGAACCCGCCCTGCTCGAGACCCTGCACCCGGACAAGCTCGCGCCCGCCCCGGCGGGGGTACCCGGCCGGTTCGAGCGCGGGACCACGGCGTTCCCCGACCTGGCCGGGGTCGTCGCGGCGGTGGAGCACCTCGCCTCGCTCGACCCCGACCCAGATACCGCCACCGGCAGCCGGCGGGAGCGGGTGCTGGCCTCGATGGCCGCCGTGGAGGAGTACGAGACGCGGCTCTTCGCGCGCCTGCTCGGCAGCCTGGGCGCGATGGAGCACGTGACGCTGTACGGGCGCGCCGCCCGGCGCGCGCCGACGGCCTTCTTCACCGTGGCCGGGCACTCACCCCTGCAGGTCGCCGAACACCTGGCCGCGCGCCAGGTCAACGTCTGGCACGGTGACAACTACGCGTGGGAGCTGACCGGCGCGTTCGGGCTGCGGGACTCCGGTGGCGCCGTCCGGGCCGGCCTGGTCCACTACAACGACGAGGCCGACGTCGACCGCCTGCTGGCCGCCGTCGCTGAACTCTGTCGCTGAGCTCTGTCGCTGAGCTCTGTCGCTGTGCTGGCGCCGGCCGGCGTACGCTGAGCGTAGCGTTCCCTGGCGGGGACGGGGGAGTCGCGGAGCTCGGCGGACGGGACGATGGCGATGACGGTTCTCGGCAGCCTGCTGGCCATGCTGGCCGGGCTTGTCCGCGACCTCACGCAGCTCGCCGTCAGCCCATCGGGCGCTTCGGGCTTGACCGCGCTGGCCGGCGCCATCCTGGCCGGGGCCATCTTCGCCGCGGTGCTGGCCCTGCTTACCTCGGTGGCGCGCGTTTCCCGCACGGCCGCCGCCCTCCCGATGATCCGCCGTGCCTCGGCGCTGCGGGAGAAGTCCTGGCGCGCGGCGTTCTTGCGTCAGCGCGATCCCGACGCGGCGGGACGAGCCAGGCCCAGAGCACCGTCGGCGGCCCCGGCGGCCGCCATCTCCCGCTGACCCGCGGGCGTACCTCGTCCCGCTGACCTGCGGCCTCTGATGGCGGCCGCCTCCAGCCCTCATCCCGTCGTAGCTGGAAGGCCGTCTTCTCATGTTCAGTTTCTTTGGCGTCCCGGTGGACGCCGCGTACCACCTTGTTTCCGGGATTACCGGTATCCTCACGCCCGTTCTCGGCGGCCTGGCCGCCGTGGCGGCCATTATCGCGTTCACCATGGCGGTCCGGATCCTGCTGATGCCGCTCAGCCTGCGCGCCCTGCGCGGGCAGGCCGTCCAGGCCCGGCTGGCCTCGCAGCTGCAGGCGCTGCGTCAGCGGTACGCCAGGCAGCCGGAGCGGCTGCAGCGCGAGATGTCCGCGCTGTATAAGCGGGAGGGCACGAGCCTGTTCGCCGGCGTCACGCCGCTGCTGCTCCAGTGGCCGTTCCTGTCGGTCATGTACCTGCTGTTCCGGTCGCCGCTCGTCGGCGGGAAGCTGAACACGCTGCTCTCCCACCACCTGCTCGGCGTGCCACTCGGTGCGCACTGGCTGACCGGCGTCGGCCCGGCGAGCCTGCACGGGGCGGTCTTCCTCGGCGTGTTCGCGCTGCTGGCCGGCCTGTGCTGGCTATCGGCCCGGCTGGGCCGGCTGATGGCGGCCCAGGCCAGCGGCTCTCACGGCGCGGCCCAGGCCAGCGGCTCTCACGGCGCGGCCACGGCCACCGGGACCGGCGGCACCGGGCTGCTGGTCAAGGCGCTTCCGTACCTGACCGTGGTGATCGCCGCGTTCGTGCCGCTCGCGGCCGGGATCTACCTGCTCACGTCGCTGGCCTGGTCCCTGGCCGAGCGCGAGTACTTCCGGCGATCCGCCACCGTCCCCCCGGTGTCAGACGGCCAGCAGGCCCCGAACGCCAGGAGGGCCCAGAAGGTCTAGCCACGCCCGCGAGGCTGGACCGCTCGCAGCACCGACTGCGACCCGCGCAGCCGGCGGTTCCCTCCGGAGCGGCCCAGCTGACTTAGTCTCGCCTCGGGCTCCGCCACGCCGCGTCGGTCAGATGACCGATGTGCGCACCTAAGATCTGGCCCCGCCCCGCCGGGACCAGACCTAGGTATGCGGTAAGCGCAATCCGGCCGCGGCACCGACCGAGTGCTTTACGACGCGATCAGCGTGCGCAGCAGGCGGACCGGCGGCGAGCCGTGCGCCAGCATGCGGTCGTGGATCTGCTGGTCGCTCTGGCCGGGATCGGCCGCCCTGAGGTCGTCCGCCAGGTCGGAGATCTCGCTGTACCCAACGTAGTAGGTGGACAACTGCGCCGAAGTGAGCTGGGCGCGGCGCCATTTGCCCGCTGCCTCGCCCTCTTCCTGGTGGCCGCGGCCGGTCATCAGCGCCATGGCTTCCGCCTCGGTCATGCCGTGCCCGTGGATCCGGGCGTCGAGGATGGCGTTGATGACGGTGCGCAGCTGCATCTTAAGCTGCTGCATCCGGACCGCGCGGGGATCGCCCTCGCCTGGGTACCCCTGCTCCGCCATGATCCGTTCGGTATAGACCGCCCAGCCCTCGGTGAACGAGCCCGAGCGCAGCGCGGCGCGGATCGCGGTGCCCGAGCCGGTGAACCGGCGGGAGTGCTGAAGCTGCAGGTAGTGCCCGGGCATGGCCTCGTGCACCATCAGGTTGTGCACCATGTGCCGGTTGTACTCGCGGTAGAACGAGGCGACCCGCTCCGCTGGCCAGTCCGCCGGCGTCGGTGAGACGGCGATGAACGTCGGCAGGGGCGACGGCTCGAGCGGGCCGGGGGAGTCGCAGTACGCCACGGCGACCCCGCGGTCAATTTCCGGCATCACGATCAGCTCGACCGGATCGTCATAGACCGAGAGCAGCCGGCGCTCGGTGACGAAATCGGTCTGCGCGGCGAGGGCGTCGCGGCAGAACTGCAGGATGTTCGTGTCGTCCGGCACGTCCTCGGCCAGCCGGTCGAGCACCTGCCGGACGACCCCTGGGCCGGGCTTGGCCACGCCGGCCATCAGCGCGGCCAGCTGAGCGATCTCCTCGCTCACCCGGTCCAGGTCGGCCTGCGCCCGGGCCAGGATCGCGTCAGCGTCCGCCGCCGCGCTCAGGGTGAGCGACAGCTTGCGGGCGAACCGCTCCGCCCCGATCCTCGGATCAGCGAAGCCGTCAGGCCCCCCGCCCTCGTCCAGCCGCGCGGACAGCCAGGTCCGGTGCTCGGTCAGGGCCTCGAGGGCGGCGGGGCGCACCTGGCCGAGCTGGGCGCCGCATTCCGGCGCGGCCTCAAGCGCGGCGTCGATTTCCTTGCTGACCAGCGCGATCGTGCCGTCGAACTGCCCGATCGCGGTCTCCAGGTGCACCCGGGGCATGCGCCCGAGCTGCCTGCGGACCTCGGCCAGCATGGCGGGAATCTCGGCCAGCCGCCCGGCCACCGAACCCAGCCGTTCGGGCAGCGGCGCGAAGTCCCTGGCCAGCAGCTGGTAGATCGCCTTGCCCGGATTGGCCTGCAGCGGGTTCCAGGTGTGCTCGCGCAACTCGTCGATCTCGAACACCCGCCGCGCCACGCTGTCCGCCATCATCGCGGCGTCCACCCGGTGTTCTGCCGACAGGGCGTCCTGATCGATCGCGGCGAGCCGTGCGGCCCAGCCGTCAAGCGCGCGCCGTTCCCCGTCCAGGGCCTGCGCCGAAGGGTCGGGCAGCCGGGCGTCGAACCTGTGATCGCCGAGACCGGTGGCGATGTCTGGATGCCGTTCGGCCCGGTCGTCCAGGTACTCCCGCGCCAGCCTGGTGAACTCGGCATCGCCGCTCATCGAGCCTCCCGTTTGCTGCACCGTCTGCCTAAACGTAGCCAATGAGATGATGACCCGGTGCGCGTGCTGCTGCCCCTTCCCGACCGGGATTTCGACGTCACCGAGGTCGCGGTGCCGTGGTCGATCCTGCGCGACGCCGGTCACCAGGTCGTCTTCGCCACCGAGAAGGCGGCCACGGTCCCGGCCGCGGATCCCCGGCTGCTCACCGGCGTCCTGTTCGGCCAGTTCGGCGCGGCCCCGGAGGCCAGGAAACGGTACTTCGAGCTGGTCGGGGCGCCCGAGTTCGGCGCGACGGTAGGCTGGGCCGAACTGGACCCGGCCGGCTTCGACGGGCTGATCCTGCCCGGCGGGCACGCCCCGGGCATGCGGCAGTACCTCGGCTCGGCGCTGCTCAGCGAGCAGGTCGGCCGGTTCTGGCGGCTGGGCAGGCCGGTCGGCGCGATCTGCCACGGCGTGCTGGTGCTGGCGCGCACCCGCGACCCGGCCACCGGCCGCAGCGTGCTGGCCGACCGCCGGACCACGTGCCTGCCCAAATACATGGAGCGTTCGGCCTACCTGGCCACCTCGTGGCGGCTCGGCCGCTACTACCGCACTTACCCGGCGTACGTCGAGGACGAAGTGCGGGCCGCCCTGGACGACTCGGACGGCCAGTTCGAGCGCGGGCCGGTAACGCCGTCCGCGCGCGGCACCGCGACCGACGACCGCCCGGCCTTCGTCGTGCAGGACCGAAACTACGTGTCCGCGCGCTGGCCGGGCGACGCGTACCTGTTCGGCCGCAGATTCCGCGATCTGCTCGAGTCCGGTTCTGAAAGACCTTTATCCCGAACGGCCCGGCTCGCGCCCTGATCACAGGCTCCTCGCACCCGTGGGGTAGAGCCTCTACCCAACGGCCCGGCCTGCATGCCCCGAACATGCACCTCGCGCCCCTAAGTTAACCCTCCGGTCCCCGGTGGCTGCCTTTGCTATATATGGCTTGCCATGCGATAATCATGGCAAGCCATATAAAGGAGGCTGTCATGCCGAGATCATCCCTGGTCCGCACGCACCTGGCCGCCGCGGTCGGCGCGCTCGCGCTCATCACGACGTTCCTGCTGTCCAGCGCGATCACCGAACTGATAGGAAATGCGGCCGACGTCCACAGGCTGCGCCAGTGGATCGTGTTCGGTCTGCCCCTGCTCGTCGGCTGCCTGGCCGCCGCCGCGCTGACCGGCCGCCGTCTGGCGCGGAAATCCAGGGCCGCGGTCATCCGCCGCAAGCAGCGGCGCATGCAGATCGTTGCCGCGGCCGGGATCGTGGTGCTGGTCCCGTGCGCGCTGATCCTCGACGGCATCACTGTCGGCGCCTCGAACGGCGGCGTCGTGACTGCCCTGGAGATCACCGAGATACTGGCAGGCGTCCTCAACTTGAGGTTGCTGGTCCTGAACTTCCGCGACGGCCGCGGCCTAACCCGCCGCCGCAGCCCAGCCCGGCGTCCGGAGATGGTAAACACTGCAGCATGACCACCGAGCCGCTCCGGCCCGCCTCCTCAATCGGTTACCAGGTCAACAGGCTGGCCCGTCTGTTCGAGGTCGCCCTGCGTGACCGAATCGCCGCTTACGGGGTGGTGCCCGGGCAGTTCCCAGCGCTCCTAGCGCTGTACGAGCGGGACGAGCAGACGCAGCGCGAGCTATGCGAGGTCGCCAGCGTCGACCAGTCGACCATGGCCAAGACGCTGGCCCGGATGAGACGCGACGGCCTGGTCCGCGAGGAGCCCGATCCCGCCGACGGCCGCCGTACCCGGTACCGGCTGACACCGCGGGCCCGCGCCCTGGAAGCGGACCTGGCGGCCGCCGGTCACGAGGTCATCGCCCTGGCCACCCGCGGCATCCCGGCGGCCACGCTTGCCGCCTTCGATCAGGCCCTGGATCAGATGGCCGACAACCTCACCGCCGCCCTCGCCGAGATCCCCCGGCCCAAGGCCCCGCAGCCGATGACGGCCGTGGAGGCCTGACCGGAGCCGCGGCCGATGACGACGGCGGAGGCCTAAGCGGAGCCGCGGCCGATGACGACGGCGGAGACCTGACCGGAGCAGCGGCCTATGACGACGGCAGAGGCCGAACCGGAGCAGCCGTTGGGAGGCGCCTGGGCCAGGGCGGCGATCCGCGTCCGGTCGGCCCGCCTGTAACCCGGCGCCGACCCGCCCACTAACCCCATTTGTCCCACGCGTCCCGTCCCGTCTCGGTCGGGTCGCGTCCCGCCTGCCCCATGCCTCTCATGAGTGAAACACGCACATTATCGTGGGCCGTTACTGCCCCCATAGGGGATGTTTCTGTCCACGATGATGAATTCGGCAGCATGCCGGGCTGGTTGACCGCCGTGGTGCCTGCCCATCTGTCTCGCCCGCCTCATAGGTCTCACGCGTAACGGCTTGGGAAGTGGCGCGCTCCTCGGCGGCGACGGAGGGTTACTAGGCGCTGCGGACGGTAACGGCTGCGGAGGGGTAGCCGGAGGCGCCGTTAGGTACCGGCTGGGCCTGGACCGCGGTCTGGGTGTAGCCGGACTTATCGGTGGCGCGGGCTTCGAGCAGGTGATTGCCGGGCGTGGCCGGCCACTCCCACACCCACTGCCGCCACGTGTCGATGCCAGGCACCGAGGCCAGCCGCGCCTCCTGCCACGGGCCGCCGTCGACCCTGACTTCCACGGCGGCGATGCCCTTGTACTGCGCCCAGGCCACCCCGGCCACCGGCGTTAGTCGCGGGGCAAGCGACGCGCCGATCACGGGCACGTCGATCCGAGACTCGGTCTTGATCGGTGCCTGCTGCGACCAGCCGCGCTGCACCCAGTAGGCGGAGGCCGACGCGAACGTCGTGACCTCGATGTCGGTGACCCACTTGGTCGCGGACACGTAGCCGTACAGGCCGGGCACCACCATCCGCGCCGGGAAACCGTGCGCGACGGGCAGCGCCGTGCCGTTCATCGCCACGGCGAGCAGGGCGTCCCGGCGGTCGAGCACGACCTGCAGCGGGGTGCCCGAGGTGAACCCGTCGACTGAGGTGCACAGCAGCTGGTCGGCGCCCGCCAGGGGCCGGGCCTGCCTGATCAGGGCGCCCAGGCTCGCGCCGAGCCATCTGGCGTTTCCCACGTAGGGCCCGCCCACTGGGTTGGATACGCAGGTGAGCGTCACGTAGTCCTCGATGAGCGGGCGCTTCAGCAACTCGTCGAAGGTAATGATGACCTCGCGCTGCACCATCCCGTGGATCCGCAGCTTCCAGGTCGCCGGCTCCACCTGGGGCAGGAACAGGGCGGTGTCGACGCGGTAGAAGCTGTCGTCCGGGGTGATGAACGAGCTAAGGCCGGGAATGCTCAGGTCGCTGGCCGGCGGAAGCGGCGGCGCGGGGACCGTGGGTCGCGGAAACCGCAAGGCGGCCCGCGCCTGGCTGACGTTGCGCCGCGTGATCAGCTCGCGCCCAGCGAGCGTCCCGGCCGCCGCGGCAGCCGCGGCTATCCCACTGGTGACCAGGAACCGCCGCCGCGCGGGCCAGCGAGACGGCCCCCGATCGTCTGGATTCGGTAGGTAAGTAAAGGAGTAAGCCGGCGTCTCACCGGGTTCTGCGGGCTGGGCCGGCTCCGCCGGGCGGCCGGAGCCCGCGGCCTGGGCCGGGTCTGCCGGGCGCGCGGAGCCCGCGGGCCCAGACGGTTGGGGGCGCGACCTGGGAGGTGCCGCAGCATCCGGGGGAGTGGGAAGGCCGTCCGGCGAAGCAGGAAGGTCAGGCGGAGTCAGGGCGTCGTCCGGGCTAGCAGCGACGCCGGACGGCACCACGGTGGTGCCGAACGCGCGCGAGCCGCGCCGGGCGGTCCTGCCGCGCGGCCGGGTCCGGGCCGGTGGGGCGCCGAGCCTGGCCGCCGCGCGGACCAGCCGGGCCAGCGCGAACGCCCCGGCGGCGGCGCCGACCAGGGTGGGAACGACATATCCCACCGTCGAGTTGGGCCTGGTGAGGGCGGCCGCCAGGCCGATGCAGGCGAAGAGTGCGAGCCCCCACATCCCGAACGCGAGCCGGCGCACCGCCAGCATCCCGACCACCGCCGCGTACAGGGCGAGCAGCACCAGGATGCCGCCCAGCAGCACGGTCTTGTCATTGGCGCCGAACGCGGAGATGGCGAAGTCCTTGACCGGCGGCGGCGTGAGGTCGATGGCGGCCTGGCCGACGGCGAGCACCGGCGAGCTCTGCGGGACGGTGAGGCCCGCAGCGAGCTGAGCCGCGCCGATCGCGACCGCCGCCGCGAGCACGCCGGCCACGGCCCCGGCGAGGGTGTGCGGGTGCCGGGGCTGGTCGTTGACGGGCGAGGACGCTGATGTCATGGCGGAAAGTCGCGGGTAGGCGCTCCGTCCACGCTACCCGCCCCGCGGCCTTTAGTTAGTCCCGCGAAGGTTGCGCTGTTATTACCGCTAATCCTCGAAGATCCAGCGTGTGGGGGATCCGGTGAAGTCCCCGGCCCGCATGCTGAACACGCGGCGCGGACGGACCCCGATGGTCGCGTTCTTGGCCGGATCGAGGAAGTCCACCCGGTAGTCCGTTCGGTATTTGGCGTTCATCAGGTCGACCACCCGCCGCAGCGCCGGCATCTCGGTCGTTATGTGTGCGGTGCCCTCGATGATCACGGGGTCCGAGGCGTCCTCGGTGGTGACACAGCAGCGGGGGTCGCCGGTCAGGTTACGGACCTTCCGGGATCCTGTGCTGCTGGTGAACCAGAGCGTGCTGTCGTCCCACATGCCCCAGACCGGCATGACGTGCGGCCGCCCGTCTGACCATACTGTCGCGACCCAGTAGTTACGCGCGGCCGTCAGCCGCTCCGCCGCCCAGGACCAGTGCAGGAGTCCGCTGCCTTCCGTCGGTCCGGCGATGCCGTACCCCGGCATGTAGGGCCGGCTAACTTGAGGGATCTCCATGGCGCAAGGTCTACCATGCACTCTGCTTGCCTGGGGGATAACCCCCGGAACCCCCACCAGGTCGCCGGGGCGACTAACGTTGGGACCCGTGAAGGCATCATCGCAGACCCAGCTCCGCCTGCTCGAACTGGCCGACCTGGACGCCGAGCTTTCCCGCCTCGGCCATCGCAGGCGCGGACTACCTGAAGTCGCCGAGCTGGCCCGCCTGGAGGCTAGAGCCAGTGAGCTCAAGGACGCCCTGGTGGTGACCGAGACCGAGCTCGGCGACCTGGCCAGGGAGCAGGGCCGGGCGGAGCGCGATGTGGACCAGGTCCGGACCAGGATCGACAGGGACCGCGCCCGGCTGGACGCCGGGCAGGTCTCCGCCGCGCGCGAGCTGGCGAGCCTGCAGTCCGAAGTCGAGTCGCTGCACCGCAGGCAGGGCGATCTCGAGGAGGTCGTGCTCGAGCTGATGGAGCGCAAGGAGGAGCTCGACAGCAGGCGCGACGAGCTGACCACCGAACGCGACAGCCTGGGCAGCGAGATGGCCGCGGTAGCGGCCAAGCGGGACGCGGCCGTCAAGGAAATCGACGAGCAGGAGAGCAAGGCGTCCGACCAGCGTGGCCAGATCGCCGCCGAGGTCCCCGCCGACCTGCTCAAGCTCTACGATCAGATCCGAAGCACCCGGGGTGTCGGCGCGGCCGCGTTGCGGGCGGGCCGCTGCGAGGGATGTCACCTGAGCCTCAACACGGTGGACCTGAACGTGATCAGGGCGTCGGCTCCCGATGAGGTGGTCAGGTGCGAGGAGTGCCGGCGGATTCTCGTCCGCACCCCCGAGTCTGGCCTCTAGGTGCGCACGCGGACCAACTGGATGCCCGCTCAGGGCGAACCCACGGTTACTCTGCTGCTCAGGCATGGGCAGACCCCCATGTCGGTGCAGAAACGGTACGCCGGACGGTCCGATGTCCCGCTCACCGACACCGGGGTGCGGCAGGCCATCGCCGCCGCCAAGCGGCTGGCGTCGGCCGGTATCGGCGCGATCGTGACCTCTCCGCTGCAGCGCGCGGTGCAGACGGCCGGGGAGGTCGCCGCGGTCACCGGCGTGCCGGTGGTGACCGATGATGGCTTCAGGGAAACCGACTTCGGCGCCTGGGAAGGCCTGACGTTCGCCGAGGTGCGAGAGCGCTGGCCGTCCGAGGTAACCGCGTGGCTGGCCGATCCGGCGGTCGCGCCGCCGGGTGGCGAGAGCTTGGCCGAGGTGAGCGAGCGGGTCACCGCCGCGCTGCACCGGGTGCTGGCCGGCCGGGAACGCCAGACCGTCCTCATCGTCAGCCACGTGACGCCGATCAAGACGCTGGTCGCCGCGGCCCTGCTCGCCCCGCCGCCCGCGCTGTACCGGATGCACCTGGACGTGGCGGCCCTCTGCGAGATCGACTGGTACGCGGACGGCCCCGCGGTGCTCCGGTCGTTCAACGACACGGCCCATCTCAACCACTAAAACCCTTGGGCCGAACGAACGTTGGTTTCAGCTCATCAGACCCGATCGGGCGTGATCCGGGTGCGGGTGCGGGAACCCACGCCGTTCGGCCAGAAATAAAGAGCAGTGGGTACGGCGGGTTAATGACCGCCGAATTCCGGGCAAACGATTTTCCCGTGGCCCCGCGATATCCGCGCTGGCCACGGCCGTTCTTATAAACTCCACACCCATGAGAGACCGCGGGCGGCTGACCGCTCCTGGCGACCTGCTGAACGGGGCCGCGCTCGCGCCCGAGGGTGACACGCTCACCGAGCCGGCCGAGGGGAGCCAACCTCTGGCGGAACTGGCTGCCGAGTACGGCCTGCGGCCGAGTTCCGCGCGGCCCAGCCTGGCCTCCTACCTGCGCATGGTGTGGCAGCGGCGGCACTTCATCGTCGCCTACGCCACAGCGCGCAACGTGTCGATGTAAGCCGAAGCCCGGCTCGGCCAGCTGTGGCAGGTGCTGACGCCGCTACTTAACTCGTCCGTCTACTACGTGATCTTCGGGATCATCTTCCAGGCTAATCGCGGCATCGGCAATTACACCGCGTACCTGGTTTCCGGCGTGTTTATCTTCTCCTTCACCGAACGCTCGATCGTGGTCGGCTCCAGCGTGATGCGGGCGAATATCACGCTGATACGCGCGTTGCATTTCCCCCGTGCCTGCCTGCCGCTGGCGTACGTGCTGGTGGAGTTCCAGCAGTTGCTGCTCTCCCTGCTGGTGCTGTTCGCCATCGTGCTGGGCACCGGGGAACCGCTCACCTGGTACTGGCTGCTGCTGATCCCGGCGCTGCTGATGCAGGCCACGTTCAACATGGGCGCCGCGCTGATCCTGGCCCGGGTCGGCGCCGGCGCCCAGGACATCAGCCAGCTGATCCCGTTCTTGCTCCGGGTCTGGCGGTACTTCTGCGCTGTGGCTGGCCGGGGCCGGCTGGGCGATCGTCACGCTCGCCGCGGGCGTGCTGTACTTCTGGCAGGCCGAGACGCGGTACGGCCGCGGCTAACGCGCTAGCCGCCTTCTCGACAAGAGAGCGACGCAGCACTCAACTCATGAAAGGCGCGAGCTGCGCGGGCATCACGACGATAGGGCGCATCATGTCGCGGTCCTCGTGTTCGAGGATGTGGCAGTGATACATATAGCGGCCGCTGTAGGTCTCAAAGCGGATCGCGAGCTCGACGATCTCGTTGGGGTTGACCCGCACGGTGTCCTTGAGGCCCTGCTCGTTGGCGTCGACGAGGTGGCCGAGCGGGTCGCCGGGGTCGCGGGTGAGGCCTACGGTGGCGGTGGTCTGGCGGTCGGCGATGCCGTTGTCAGGGATGGTGACGGTGATCGCACGCCGCCCGAGGATGTGGAAGGAGCTGAGGTGGATGTGGATCGGGTGGGTGTCACCGCTGAGGTTGATGAGCTGCCACACCTCCCACTCATCGAGCGTCGGGAAGAAGGTGACGGTGTCCTCGAAGTGCGCTGCCACGGTACGCAGGCGCGTCATCGTCTTGCCGTCTTGGTCGACGATGGTGATCACCGGCTCGTGAACGTCGCTGGCGGGCGTTTCGACGAGCTCGCGCATGGTTAGCATGTTGGGCCCGTCGTGGAGTTCCTGCTCGACGAGCGCGACGGCGCGCCGCACCGCGCCGCTGAGGTCTTCGCTGGTCGGAGCGGTGAGGTCGGCGGCCAGGCGTTCCGGCCGCGGGCGGCGCGCCGGGACGCCCGCGACGACGCGGATGCGCATCACGTCGGGGTAGGGCAGGAGCCGGCCGGGGTCGGCGGCTTCGCGAGCGCCCGCGGCGGGGAAGGGCGTCCCGTTGAACGGGGCGCCCGCGGTGTTGACGAGCGTCAGCTCGGTGCCTGGCCGAAGGTCGGAAAAGTCGACCAGAAGGTCGGCCCGCTCGGCTGAGGCGAGCACGAGCCCGTCGGCCGGGAGGGCGACCGGGGCCCGGAGCAGGCCGCCATCGGTGCCGATCTGGGTGATCCGGCCGAGCTCCGGCTGGCCATCGCGCAACAGGACGAGCCGGAACGTGCGGGCATTGGATTGAGCATGCGCATGCGGTACATGGCCGGCTGCACGTCGAGGACGGGCCACACCTTGCCGTTGACGACCGTGAACGGCGCGAAGGCCTCCATCGTCCCGGGGTCGGTCTTGTGTACGAGCTCGCCGGTGAGCCTGCCGTTCGCGTCCTGGCCGAAGTTGCGGTCCTGCAACAGCATCGGCACCTCGAACGGCGGCCCTTCGGGGAGACCGAGCTCGCGCTCGCGTCCATCGCGGATGATCCACAGGCCCGCAAGTCCCGCATAGACGGTGAGCTGCGTGGCCCCCATAACGTGGTCGTGGTACCACATCAGCGCGGCGCGTTGGTCCATCGCATAATCGCTGATCGCGTGCTGACCGGGCGCGAAGAGATTCTCCGTCCAGCCGTCGTACATTGCGGCGGTCACCCCGCCATGCAGGTGCACGACCGTGTAGCCGCTCAGCGCGGCGGCGTTCGGATCGGGCGTGCCGCCGCTCAGGCCCGGCAGGCACTGAACCGGGACGCCGTCGCTATCGGTCTCGGTTGGGGCGAGCGTGACGGACACCGGATACGCCTCACCGATCTCATTGCGCCAATGGACGCGGACCTGCTGGCCGCGCTCGGCCTCGATCACCGGCCCGGGAATGCCGCCGTCATACGCCCAGACCCGCGACTCGGGAAGGTCGCGGTGGAACCGGTGCGTTGCCGCGCGGATGCGCACTGTCAATTCGCCGCCGTGCTCGCTGGCCAGAATGCGCGCCGGTACCGGCAACGCATCGACGAATGGGGTGAGCGGCGACGCCAGCGACAACACGCAGGACCTCTCTTGGCGGGCAGATCGGCAGGCTCAGCGCACGGGACAGTTCCGCGCGATGCGGTTACGAAAGTACCCTGTCGGGAGCGACAGTCTGGACTCCGATGATGATCTACGCCCGGCTAGCCGGCTCGCGGGCGTTGAGCCAGTCACCGGACAGCAGCGCGGCCAGCGTGGCCAGCGCCCAGGCCGCGTGCGGGTCGGCCTGCGGAGAGCGCAGCGAACGCTCGGCGGCCCGCCTGCTTAGGATGCCGAACATCCGGCTCGCCTCGCCGTGGTCAAGGACGTAGCCACGCAGGAACCGGGCCATCGTAGGCCTGCCGGGCGGCGGCCGACCACCGGCCGGCCCGGTTCACCAGGTAGAAGTCGTCGAGCGCGGGCAGCGGCCCGCGGGCCACGGCCGCCGCCGACGGCGCCAGGGCGGCCAGGTACGCCCCCGCCGAGGGGAACCCAGCAGCTCGAGAATCGGCCCGGGCACCGCCGGGTCCAGGTCGGCGGTGAGCAGGCCCCGCCAGGCCTCGCACACCCGCGCCAGGCCGAAGGCGGCGGCCGCCTGCCGGTGCGCCTCGTCACCGGCCGCGCGCCAGTCGCCTTCGTCCCCCAGCGCCATGATCGCGGCGGCCATCTCGGCCGGCCCGCGGTGAATCCAGCGCATGTCGTAGATGGTCTCGGCACCGGGCCAGTGCCGGAGCACCGGCACCGCCCGGGACGCCATGCCCTCTGCCGGGGCCACGTGGAAGCTCTCGTCGTTGCTGGTGGACAGCACGAAGCCGACCCGGCGCAGCCATGCCGCGACGTCCGGTCCGGCGTCGTCGAACACCACGGCCCCGCGCAGCAGCGGGGACCGCTGGACGCGGCGCAGTGCGTCGGCGTAGTGCTCGCGCTCGGCCGGGTTCTGCCACACCCACCAGTGCTCCCACGGCATCCCGGACTTGATGAACAGCAGGTACCTGTCGTCCTCGCGGCGTAGCTCCTCGAGCACGTCGAGGGCCAGGTCCAGGCGCTTGCGCGAGGGCACCATGCCGACCATGCCGAGGTGGAACCGGGCGCCGTCCAGCTTGGGCCGGTCGAGCTGGGCGACGTCGAGCGCGTTGGGTACCGTCGCCACCTTGGTCTCGGGCCAGCCGGTGCGCTCACGGCACAGCCGCGCATAGTGCTTGCTCACGCAGATCACCTGGTTCACGGCCCCGATCTTGAGCTGGCCCGGGGGGACGACCCCCCGGAACCCCCCGCTCCTGGGGGGGAGCCGTCCCCCCTAGACCCCCGCGGCCCCCCTTGGGCACCGCGGCGGCCAGGTAGCCGCGCAGCCGCTCCGCGGCCCGGTCCAGGGTGAACCGCTCGGCGGCGCGGCTCGCCCGCTCCGCCGCGAGCCCGTAGAGGCCGGGCTCGACTGCCGCCGCGGCCGCCGCCGTGGCCACATCGGCCAGGCTGGCCGCGAACAGCGGGTAGTCGGCACCAAGCAGCGCCTCGTGCATCTGGGTCCGGTTGAGGATGACCGGGAGTCCGAGGGCCCCGAACTCCAGCACTTTCGTGGACAACTCCAGGCTCGCGTCCAGGTCGGGATGACGCCAGCTCAGCCCGATGTCGCAGGACGCCGCGAGCCGCATCGCATCCTCCCGTGACTGCCCGCCATGCCAGGTCACGCCGTCGGCGTCGAGCGCGGCACGCATCCGCTGCTGGTAGCCGGTGGCGTCATCGTGGATCTTGTCGCCGGCCATGTGCAGCTCGGAGGCGACGCCGCGGGCGGAAAGCAGGACGGGAAGCTCGGTCATCTCCAGGGTGTTCCACCGCGGCGCGAACTTGCCCGTATAGACCAGGCGAAGCGGAGTGCCCGCCGCGGCCGCGCCCGGTGAAGGGGGATCGGGGAGGTGGGTGGGGGGTACGTCCGCCAGGATCGGCGGCAGCAGCACGCATTTGCCGCAGGCCGCGGGGATGCTGCCCTCGAGGAAGCAGCGGAGCTCTTCGGTCTGGCACAACAGGTAACGCGCGGCGGAAGCGATCGTCTCGAGCTCGTCGGCCGCGTCGGGCGTCAGCCCGGGGACGGACTGCGGGACATCGGTCAGGTACGGCCACAACCGCCCGGCGAACGCCTCGCTCTTGGCCACCGCCGCGGTCACCGCGCGGCCGCGCAGCACCACCAGGTCGTGCCGCTGTTCGGCGTCGAGCCTGGTCAGCAGCCCGGAGACGGCCGGAGCCCGGATGGGCCTCGCCCCTTCGAGCCCTTCGAGTCCCTCGAGCAGATGCTCCTCGAACGGCCGCCGCACCGTGATGCCGGGCTCGGCCAGCAGCGGCGCGATCAGGCGGCTGGTGCGGACGGGCGCCTTGAGCACCAGCGTCACCGCGCAGCCCGCCCGCGCCAGCGCCTGCGTCACGGACTGCAGCCAGATGGCCGAACCGTCGATCAGGTTCAGGTCGATGTCACCGTAGACCAGCGCCCGAGAGGTCAACGCGGATGCTCCTTAGTTAACTAACGGAAAAGAGCCGAAGCCCGGGACCAGGGTCGCCGGAGGTGAAGAACTCCCGCCGGGCCAGCGCCGGCTCGAGTGAGGTGGTGAACGCGTAGGCGGTACCGGCGTACCCGGCCGCGTCCGCCTGCGAGCACTCCCGCGCGCAGGCCAGGTCGAGAACGTAGGAGTCGTGGTATTCGCGCCCGGCCTGCCACGGCACGACCCACGGGGATCGGGCTACGCTCGCCGCAGCCAGCCGGCCGGATCCGGAAGGCCGGGAAGGTCGGGCGCGCCCGGCTCGTCGGTCACCATGGAGACCGTGCGGATGCTCACGCCCCGGTCGGCCAGGTCGCCGAGCGCGGCGGTGGCGGCCCGGGCGGACGACTCGGCCGAGGCGGCGTCCGGCGCCTCGACGACCACGACCAGCTCGGCCGGGGTGATCCGCTGGCGGGTCAGGGCGGCGGACAAGGCGGCCGAGGCGGCGGCATCGGCCGCGCGGGCCAGGACCGCGATCCTCCGCCCGGCGATCATCCGGTCACCGAGCCCGGCCAGCCCGGCCAGCGCCGTGAGCCTGACCGGGGTCGCCTGCGCGGCGAAGATGTCCCGCAGCACGGGCAGGACCTCCGCCTCGGAGAGCGGCACGCACGCCCGCAGCGCGGCGATCTGATCCCGCAGCGCCGGGGCGTCCCAGACCTCACCCGTGGGCGCGACGGCACCGGTGACCGGCTCGCCGCCGATCATGACCACGCGCGCGCCGCAGGCGAGCTGCTCACGGGTCTGGTCCGCGGACACCGTGACGAACAGGGCGTGCTCCCGGTACAGCGCGGGCCGGCGGCGCCACGGGACCGATCCGGTCACGTGGACCGAAGCGGCTTCGTCCAGCAAGGCCCGCACCGCCGGCGGCTCGCGGGGGTCCCGCGGGTCGGCGTAGACCGGGTCGCCGGGGCGGGAGCCGGCCAGCCCGATCGGGTTGAACAGGGCGAGCTGCACGCCGAACCCGTCATCGGATACCGCGTCGCAGCTGGCGGCGACCCACTCCAGGCCCGGCGCCAGGTGCGCGGGAACGTTGCGGATGAAGATCACCGGCTTGCCCAGCGCGCGGGCCGCCGCGATCAGCCGGCCGAGCCGCCGGCCGCGGTCAACCGCGGCCGGATCGCCCGCGTAGGCCCACGGTGAGCTGGCCAGCATGGCCGCGGCTTCGATAAGGACCAGGTCGGCTCCTGCGCTTTCCAGCATCACGTCCGCGTCGTGCGGCAGCAGCGGATGCACGGCCGCGTCCGGGGCGAGCGTGGCGCAGGCGCGTGCGGTCAGCACCCCGGTGATGACCAGGCCCGGCGGGGTAAAGCCGGCCGTCTCCGATCCGGGTGCGCCGAGCCCCGGCGCGGCGGTCCTGCTCCGCGGCCAGGCTCTGCCTCCCGCTCGCCTCCGGGGCCCCACCCACCTCCCCATTCCCCTTCACTGGCGTCGCCTTCCCTCGTCGCTCGTTCCTCGCTCCTCAGTCCAGGCGACGCCGCGCCCCTTCGGCTCACTCATTGGCCCTCCTGGTCGAGCCAGGCCGTGATGATCCTGGCGATCCGCGGGCCGGCCTGGCCGTCCCACAGCGGCGGCAGCTCGCCCGCGTACGGTCCGTCGTCGCAGGCCTTGAGCACGGCCGAGGCCAGCTCAGGCCGGGTGACCAGGCGATTGCTTCCGCTGGTGATGGTGATCGGCCGTTCGGTGTTCGGGCGCAGGGTCAGGCACGGCACCCGGAGCAAGGTGGTTTCCTCCTGCACGCCACCGGAGTCGGTGATCACCGCCTTCGCGCCCCTGACCAGGGCGATGAACTCCAGGTAACCCAGCGGGGGAGCGACATGAACCCGAGGGTGCGCGCCGAGCCCGGCGGCCTCGAGCGCGGCGCGGCCCCGCGGGTGCACCGGGATGACCACGTCCAGCTCGTCCGCTACCTCATGCAGGGCCAGGACCAGGGCGGCCGCGCCCACCGGATCGTCCACGTTGGACGGCCGGTGCAAGGTGGCCACCACATACCTGTCCGGCAGCGCGAGCGCGGCCTGTATCGCCGCGGTGTCGAACTTGGCCATGCTGGCCAGTAGCGTGTCGATCATCGGGTTACCGACCAGGTGCACCGACCCCACCGGACGGCCCTCGCGGGCCAGGTGCCCGGTCGCCTCGGGTGACGTCACGAACAGCAGCGCGCACAGCTGATCGGTCAGCCGCCGGTTGATCTCCTCCGGCATCGAGTCGTCGAAGCTGCGCAGGCCGGCCTCCACGTGGGCCAGCGGGACGCCGAGCTTCACGCCCGCCAGCGCGGCGCCGAGGGTGGAGTTGACGTCGCCGTAGACCACGGCCAGCGCGGGTGAATTCTCGGTGAACTCCCGCTCCATGCCGGTCATCACCTCGGCCGTCTGCCGCGCGTGGCTACCCGAACCGACCCCGAGGTTCACGTCGGGCCGGGGCAGGCCGAGCTGGGCGAAGAAAACCTCGGACATCGGCTCGTCATAGTGCTGCCCGGTGTGCACGATCCGCTGGTCGTGACCGAGCGGCGCCAGCGCGCGGATCACCGGCGCCGCCTTCATGAAGTTCGGCCTCGCCCCGAGCACGTGCGTGATGGGTGAGCGCATCGCATCCTTTCCGTTCACCTGGACCCGCTAACATCCGCCGCCGTGACGACGTCCATTCGGCACCTGTCGCCCCGCGCGCTCTCGCTCGCGGCCTCGATCGCCTGGCGGCACGCGACCGGCGACCCGGTCCGGGCGCTGTTGCTGGCCTGGCGGGTGCTGCCCGGCCCGCTGCGCGGATCGCTCAGGCTCGCCGGCCCGTACGGGCGGGCGACGGTGCTGTGGGGGACGGGGGAGCGGGACGCGGCGCTGGCGGCCCTGGACAACTCGCCCCGGCGCCTGGCGGCCTTCAGCCTGGCGGTGGACCAGCCGGCCACCGCGGCGGCCGCCCTGGCCCGGCTCGCCGGGAGCGACGGGGCCCGTCCCGCCCTGGCGGCTCGCCTGGCCTGGCGCGAGGGCCGTCTCTCCGAGGCCGTCCGCGCCCTGGACGAGGCACCTGACCGGCCCCGCGGGCTGGGCGGCGCGGCCCACCGCAGGCGGGCACGCCGGCTGCGCCGGACGCTGGCCGCCGAACGGGCCGTCCTGGACGGCACCCACCCCCGGCTGCGGCCTGAAGCGGGTGCGAGCCGCCTTACCCCGGTCCCCGGGCGCGTGCTGCACCTGGTCACGGACGCGCTGCCGACGACAAGCGCCGGGTACACGATCAGGACGCATGAGATCGCGGCGGCCCAGCGCGCCGCCGGGCTCGATCCGCACGTGGCGACCAGGTGCGGATTCCCGGTGACCCAGGGCAAGATCGACGGCCGGCGCCTGGTCGTGCTGGACGGCGTCCCCTACCACCGGCTGCTGCCGTGGCTGATGCCCGGCCGCGCGGACGCCGACCCCAAGACCGCCGACCTGGGGCGCGAGCTCGCCGCCAGGCTGACCGGCCGGATCCGGCCCGCGGTGCTGCACGCGGCGAGCAACTTCGCCAACGCCAGGCTCGCCCTGGCCCTGCTCGAGCGGTACGGCCTTCCGGTGGTGTACGAGGTGCGCGGGTTCTGGGAGGACACCTGGCTGTCCAGGTACCCGGACAGCGAGAAGCTCGCGAGGAGCGAGCTTTACCGGCAGAACCGCGACCTCGAGACCCGGTGCATGCTGGCCGCCGACCTGGTGGTGACGCTCGGCGAGGCCATGCGGGACGAGATCGTGGCCCGCGGCGTCCCGCCGGAGAAAATCCTCATCGTGCCGAACGCCGTCTCGGAGGAATTCCTCCGGCCGCTGCCCGATGCCAGCGCGCTGCGCGCGACCCTCGGCATCGATCCGGACGAGTACGTGGTCGGCGTGGTGTCCACTCTGGTCCCGCACGAGGGCATCGGCACGCTGCTCGAGGCGACCTCGATGCTGCGCGCCCGCGGCGTGCCGGCCCGGGCGCTGATCGTCGGGTACGGGCCCGAACGTGCCGCCCTGCAGCGCCAGGCGGCAGGCCTCAGCCTGGCCGAGGCGGCCATCTTCACCGGCCGCGTGCCCGCGGCGAAAGTACGCCAATTCCACGCGCTCCTCGATATTTTCGTCGTCCCGCGTACCCCAGATCGGGTGTGTCAGCTCGTGACCCCGTTGAAGCCGGTGGAGGCGATGGCGAGCGGACTGTGCGTGGTCACTAGTGAAGTGAAAGCACTAACCGAAATCGTCAAACACGAAGTGACGGGGATGCAAACAGTACCGCAAGATCCGGTGTCGCTCGCCGATTGCCTTGAATACCTGCTTTACAGTCCGGATATCCGAAGAAAACTCGGAGACAATGCCCGCCAATGGGCGGCCAGGGACCGTACCTGGGCGCACAATGCGGCACGGTATCAGGACGCGTACGCGCGTCTGGGGCAGGGCGATTTCGAGATCGCTACCGGGAGTCATGCGGTTACGCTTAGCGGTCGCGCGGCAGGGTAGCCCGATGCGCGGCGGCGCCGGCCACTGCTCCTTAAATTAATTTCCCGTCACATCTCAGAATTACGAGAAGATGGCCTTCCCTTTTTCGGAATGATGGTTGTTACCACACAATCAACAATCCTGAGAGAAGGCCATCCGGTGTCATTCTGTCATTCCGCCTCCGGCCCGTCAAGTCCGGACGCCTGCACTGCCGGGAATGAGGGGCCTGAAGACGCCGACATTTCATGCCTGCTGCGCATGCTTAAATCCGTCCCCGACCCGCGCAGCCCGCAGGGAATACAGCATGCTCTGGTATTCATGCTGGCGGCCTGCGTGGTGGCGGCATTGGCCGGAGCGAGGAATTACCGGGAAATCGCCGGCCACGCGGCCGACGTGCCCCAGCCCCTGCTGAAGAAGCTCGGCGCGAAATGGTGCTGGTTCGGGCTCCGCTACAAGCACCCGAGCGAGTCAACGATACGGAACGTGCTGACAAGGATC
>WNFC01000346.1_pt1 | contig 45977 bp, 50 predicted proteins | sample 5400541 | NCBI WGS metagenome assembly WNFC01 (sample SAMN13153342, study PRJNA577476) | soil metagenome | isolation source: 120 cm saprolite under Douglas fir tree site 2 hole 2 replicate 1 | place: USA:California | collected 2015-04-18 | reverse complement strand
CACGATGGCAAACGACGAGCGGCAGTGCAAGGGCTATCGGCCTGCCGGCAGGTCGATTCTAGGCACTACATTCCACGCCGCAGCCACTCCCAGCTCTCTCAAGTGATCGAATTGACTCGGTTCCCGATCGCGGTACAGCCGGGGACTGTCGAAGATGAGTCAGATGTGATCGAGCAACGCGAGCCCGGCGGCCCGCATCCTCTCGCGCTTCGACGACGGGTACCTGAACCACACGGACCTGCCCGATCCGGCGTTCAAGGCGAGCCGGCTTCAACACGAATACTTGTTGAGCGCCTGATACCCGACGATCCACAGGTTCAGGTGAAGCTGCGGGTCCCCGAGGCTGTAATAAAGCTTTTGAGGCGTCCGCAGCCGGACGGTCACTTTCCCAGAATCCCCCGCCAGGACAACGGGGTTTTCGCCCTTGGCGTTATCCGCGAGCTCGGCGAGAGGCGGGACTTCCTCGGCTCGACGCTTGATGTGATACCGAAAGGTGATGGCGACCGTGTTGGGAGGCACCGCCTCCGCGAGGTCGATCTCTTTGAACAGCCTAGCCATCCGTGCCCCGATACGACCAGTCCAGAAGCTCTACGGGGTGAACCACGCGAATGTTCAGCCCGCGCTCCTTGAGGCCCTTCTCGATCTGGAGGGAGCAGCCGGGGTTCCCGCTCACCACCACCTCGGCCCCCGTCTCTTTGATCCGCTCGATCTTCCGATCGAGAAACTGCTGGGCCAACTCCGGATAGAGGAGATTATAGATGCCGGCGCTTCCGCAGCAGAAGTCCGATTCTTTCAGCTCGACGAGCTGGAGTCCCGGGATCGCTTTCAGGACAGTCCTGGGTTGCTGCCGGACCCTCTGACCATGCGCGAGGTGGCAGGCGTCGTGGTACGTGACGGTGCGCTTCAGCGCTCGGAGCCGGCCGTTCAATGGAATGTGGGCCAGGAGCTCGGAGACATCACGCACCCTCTTGCTGAAAGCCTCGGCCCTCTGCGCGTAGGCAGGGTCGGTATGGAGCAATTCCCAGTACTCCTTCATGACCGAGCCGCACCCCGCCGCGTTGACCACTACCAGATCCACGTGAGCCCGCTCGAAGACGTCGATGGTCCTCCTCGCCAGCGCCTTGGCCTGTTCCCGCTCTCCCTCGTGGACGAGGAGCGAGCCGCAGCAGCCTTGATCGCTGGGCACCACCACCTCGTACCCGTTCTCGCTCAAGACCCGGGCCGTCGCACTGTTCACGCCAGCGAAGAAGAAGCGCTGGACGCAGCCCGCGAGCAGCCCCACCCGCCCTCGCTTTTCCCCCTTGGCCGGCATTACCTCGGGCAGCCCCTTGCGCAGTCGCTGGTCGGGGATGGCGGGGAGCAGGGCCTCCATCTTCCCCAGGCGACCGAACAAGCGCAGGATTCCCGAAGCCCGGACCAGCTTCTGGAGGCCCGAGCGCTGGTAGAAGCGCAGAAGGCCGGTAACGACGCGCAAGCGCCTGAGGTTGGTGAACGTATGGAGGATGAGGTTCCGGAAACGTCGATCGGCCGGGGAATACTGATGGTGCCGCTCGACCTGGCCCCTGGCGCTCTCCATCAGGAAGCCGAATTTGACACCCGACGGGCAGGCCGTCTCGCAGGCCCGGCAGAGCAGGCAGAGGTTCATGTGCTTCACGAAGTGGTCGGAGATGCCGATCTTTCCCTCTGAAGCCGCTCGGATGAGATAGATCCGTCCGCGTGGGCTATCCATCTCGTTGCCGAGAACGAGGTAGGTGGGACAGGTGGGAAGACAGAAGCCGCAGTGGACGCAGTCGAGCTCGAGCTCGGTGTCGGGCGGATCGATCTGATCGAAGGCGCTGACGGCGATCTTCCCCGTCTGTTGGACGACCATCTCAGATCCCTCCAACGAACCGTCCCGGGTTCAAGATCCTCTGAGGGTCGAACTCTGCCTTTGGCCGCCGCATGAGCGCAAGGGCCTTCTCCGCCAATCCCCAGACGTCCACTCGACTCTTGAGCTCGGGCGGCGCTTTGAGGACGACGACGTTCCCTTCGGCCTCTTGGGCAAAGGCCCGAAGCCGATTCACCGCTTCGGCCACGCCTCGCCGGAACCGCTCATCTGAGGCGGTCTCGCCCGCGAGGTGGTACCGGATGATCCCCGACCCCGCTTCGGAGACGACCCCAAGACGCAAACCCTGCTTGGCAGCCACCTCCTCCCCCACCCTCACTGCATCGGCCACTTTGGCAAGCAGCACGCTCGCCTTGAGGACAGCCTGAAGGCCATCGCCCAAGGCGAAGTCCCGGGTCGCGCGCCAGAAGGCCTCGTGGACCCGGCCATCCAAGACATTTCCCTCGGCGCTGCCCGCCTCGCGGCAGAGGCGCCTCACCGTTTCGAGTTGGGCATCGACCGCCTCGGGGCGAATGCTGCCGATCGCGACGGCGAGGCCATAACGTGCTTTCGGCCAAGGGAGCCCGGCCTGCTCCGCGATCCGACGAGACGCCTCCTGGTTCAAGAGCTCCACTGCGAACGGAACCAACTGCGAGTCGAGGATCCTCGCGACAACCGCTCGCACCGCATCGATCGAATCGAGCGGGGCAAGGCAAGTCTTTTCGACAGCGGGCCTGGGGTGAAGCCGGAAGGTCGCCTCGACGATGATCCCCAGAGTCCCTAGGGAGCCGATGTACAGCTTGTTCATGTCGTACCCGGTCACGTTCTTGACGACCTTTGCACCCCCTTTGGTCACCTTCCCGTCAGCGTGGGCGACTCGGATCGCAATCACGAGATCCCTCGAGGCCCCATAGCGGAGCCGCCGCGGACCGCTCGAGTTCGTCGCCAGGATACCACCGAGCGTGGCGAGGTCGGCATCAGGGGGATCGAGGCCGATGAACTGCCCGTTCCGACCTAGAATGGCCTGCGCCTCCTTGAGCAGGCTTCCCGCCCGGAAGGTGGCGGTCATGTCTGCTGGCTCGTAGTCCACCACCCCGTTCAGGCGAGACAGAACGACCACCAGGTCGACTCGTTCCGGGATGCCGCCCAACGCCATCTTCGTCCCGCTTCCCCAGGGAACGACCTTCAAGTCCTCGGCGGAGGCGAAAGCCATGAGCGCCGAGACCTCCTCCACCGATCCTGGAAAGACGACAGCCCGGGCGAGCTTACCGTCGACGACGTACGGTGAGACTCTGGGGCCGGCCACGATGTGGTCTGCGCCCACCATGTCGCTCAAGCGTTGGACCAACGCCCCTTCAGAGAGCATGGTGTCCTCCGTGGAGGAGAATCGACGCCCTCCGCCGAGCCAACCGTCATATCTGCTCCGACGCCTCGCGCCCGAGCACCTTATCCAACGCTTCGCGCTGCACCGCAGGACCCACCTCTCCACCTGGCGTGGTCGCGGGGAAGATCTTCCCGGGGTTCACGAGTCCATCGGGGTCAAAGGCCCTCTTCACCTTCCGCATCGCCTCCAGATCGTCCTCGTTGAACATGAGCGGCATGAAGTCCCGCTTCTCGAGGCCGATTCCATGTTCGCCGGTGAGACTGCCGCCCATCTCGACGCAGGCCTTGATGATCTCCGCACCCATTTCTTCTGCCCTGCGCAGATCCCCTTCGTTTGCGGAGTTGTAGAGGATGAGAGGGTGAAGGTTCCCGTCGCCGGCGTGAAAGACGTTGGCGACGCGAAGGCCGTATTTCTGGGAAAGCTCTCCGATGAATTTCATGATCGCCGGGAGCTTTGTCCTCGGGATCACCGAGTCCTGCACGTAATATTCAGGGCTGATCTGCCCCATGGCGGCGAAGGCGGCCTTCCGTCCCTTCCAGAGGAGCAGCCGCTCGTTCTCGTCCTTCGCCAGGCGGACCTCCCGGACGTGGTTCTCTTTGCAGACCTCGATGATAGGGTCGACCAGGGCCTCCACCTCGTCTTTCGGCCCGTCCACTTCGACGAGGAGGACCGCCACGGCGTCCAGCGGATACCCCGCCGCCACCCCTTTCTCCACCGCCTGGATGGCGTTGTTGTCCATCATTTCGATGGCGACCGGGATGATCCCTCGCGCCACGATTCCGGAGACGGTGTTGGATGCATCCTCGATCGTCTCGAAGACGCCCATCAACGTCTTGACCGCCTCAGGCTTGCGCATGATTCTGACGATGACCTTGGTGGCGATCCCGAAGGTCCCCTCCGAGCCGACGAAGATCCCGGTGAAGTCGTAGCCGAGAGGGTCCAGTGTTCTCCCACCGAGGTTGACGATCTCCCCGGTGGGTAGGACGACCTCCAATCCGAGGACGTGGTTCGTCGTCACCCCGTACTTCGGCGTGCGGGGGCCGCCAGAGTTCTCGGCGACGTTCCCCCCGATGCTGCAGGCCGTCTGGCTCGCTGGATCGGGGGAGTAGTAATAGCCCCCAGGGGCGAGGGCGTTCGTAAGCCAGACGTTCACCAGACCGGGCTCCACCACGGCCCGCTGGTTCGCGTAGTCGATCTCGAGGATCTGATTCATCCGGTTGAGCCCGATGAGAATCCCCCCATCGACTGGAAGGGCCCCTCCCGAAAGCCCTGTCCCCGCTCCCCTCGCCACGAAGGGGATCCTCTCTCGGTGGCAGACCTTCACGACCTCGGCCACCTGTTCTGCCGAGCGGGGCAGAACGACGATGTCCGGCTTGGCCTTGAAGACGGTCAAGCCGTCCGTCTCGTACACCTGGAGGTCGCCGGGATCGGTGACGACAGCGTCTGAGCCGAGGATTCCGATCAACGCCTTGGCGATTCGCTCCTTGTCCATCACCAGCCTCTCCGACGAAAGGGCTCAGGCACATGCTCGGCCAGGTCAACGTCAGCCCTTGCCGATGACATGGCTCTCCAATTCCTTCTCAGCCTCTCTCAAGCCCGAGAAAGGAGACCGTTTCTCCACCCTTTCCTGTCGATGACCGCAGGCGGAACAGCGCATCACGTACACCATGTCGATATAGTAGTGGCCGCAGTTGGGATCAGCGGGATCGTCAGCCAAGGAGATCCGCTCGAAGCTGTCGACCCGGCGAAATTGCTCGGCACCCGCGCAGCGCCTGCAGACCACGAATCCCTCCTACGCCCTCGACCGTGCAGCAAACGGCAGGACCCCTCTGTCTCCCTGTATCTTGGAACTTCCCTGCGCCGCCTCGACTAGGCGGTGGCCTGTTTCCCCGGCCGCTGCCGCAACAGGCGCCGGAGGAGCTTACCTGTTCCCGGCCCTCCAGGGCCCGGCGCTCGAGGTAGCTGGTCGACGAATTCCACCTCACGCGGAAATTTGTAGATCGCGATCTTCCCTCGGCAGAATTCGATCAGCTCTTGCCGCAAGGCGTCGGACGGCTGTGTGCCGCCCTTGAGCTGGACGAAGGCCTTCGTCTTCTGTCCCGTCACGGGATCGGGCACTCCGATCACCCCCGCATCTGCCACTGCGGGATGGGTGACCAAGACGTCCTCGATCTCCTCCGGCCCGATGCGGTAACCCGAGGACTTGATCAGATCGTCCTCGCGGGAGAGGAACCAGATGTAACCGTCCTCATCCATGCTGACCATGTCGCCGGCCCGGCACCAGCCCCCCGTCACGACAGACCGCTGCTTCTCGGGGTCACGCCAGTACACGGTCCCCGTGGGACCTCGCGCGAGGAGCTGTCCGGTTTCTCCCGGCTTACAGTCAACTCCCTTCTCGTCTATCACCTTGAGCTCGTATCCCGGGATGGCGGGCCCGATGGAGCCAGGCTTGACCTTCTTGGTAGCCGCGGAGGAGATGAAAACGAACATCATCTCGGTGGTACCGAGCCCCTCGAAGATGTCCTGGCCGAACTTCGCCTTCCAATCCAGATAGGTCTTGGCGGTGAGCGACTCCCCCCCGCCCGTGCAGATCCGGAGGGAACTGAGATCGTACTTCTTCTCCGCTCCCGGCACCTGGAGCAACTTCCGGTAAGCCGTGGGGAGGGCCGAGAGGATGGTCGCCTTGTGGCTCTGGATCTGCTCGAACATCCCCTCCGGAGTGAACCGGGCGAAGATGGACACAGCAGCGCCAAACCGGTACGGGATCGTGGCGACCGCGGAGTACCCGGCCGCCAAGGCGATGGGCGCGCTGCTCATGATGACGTCGTTCTCGGTGACCCCCCAGCAGTACTTGCCGAACCCGTCCGGGACAGTGAGCGCCTCCTCCATGAAGTGGACCGTTCCCTTGGGGAGGCCCGTCGTCCCCGAAGTGTAGAGGAGGACCGAGACGTCCATCCGATCGCGGCGGACCGGATCACACTCCGGTTTCCCGCCGTCGAGCAGCTCCTGGTAGAGCAAGTAGCCCTGCTGCTTGGACCGCGCCTGCTGCTCAGGCGTCCCTCCGATGACGATGACGTGCTTGAGGGTCCTCAGATCGGGCTTGGCCTTCTCGAGCTCGTCCAGGAGCCCCGCCGCCACGAACACCGCCTTCACCTCGGCGTTATTGAAGACATGGGCGATCTCGGCCCGGGAAAACAGGGCAGAGGTCGGCAGGAAGACGCCGCCGATCTTCAGCACCGCAAAGTTCACCACGAGTCCGGGTGGGATGTTGGGGGCGCGCAGGGCGACCCGGTCGCCCTCGGTGATGTCCAAGGCCTTGAGGCTGCTCCCCAGCTTGTTCACCATGCCGAGGAGCGCCTTGTAGGGGATTTTCTTGTCCTCGAAGAGGATGGCAGGTCGGTCCCCTTTTCCCGCCGCCACCCGTTTGTCCAGCAGCTCCTCAGTGCTGTTGAATTTCTGCGGGTAGTTCCGGTACTCCGGAAGCGTATAGATTCGGGTCGGCCAAAGGTCCCTAGGCGGGAGGTATTCCTCTGGAATCTTCGTCATCCCTGCGACGCCTCCTTCCCTCAGGGATTGCTCAGGAGGTTCTTCAGGGCTTCCTCGACGCCAACCAACCTGTTCAGCTCTCGATCGCTCCTGGGAAACGCCTCGGTCGGGTAACGATCCCCCTCCTTGTCAAAGATGAGCAGGGCGGGAACCGTCTTCCCGAAATCCTCCTCCAGGGCTCCTTTGGCGCCGAAGACCGCGCGCTTTGCCGAGGGAGGACCGGTCACCGCGGCATTGTAGGTCATGAAGCCGGCCGGCTGCTCTCCGCAGTCCTGGACCTTGACGCTGACCCCTTTTTTCTGCAGTTGCTGGCAGAGGTCGCGGGCCTTTGCAATGTCACAAGGGAATTGAGCCCCAGGTGCCTGCTTGCTGCTGTAGTAAAACTCTACCTTCATCGGAGTCACCTCCAGTACGCATCAGACCGCGTCGACGGTCGCGATGTAAATGGCGCCCTCGATAAACACCCGGCTACTCGAAGGGGAAGCCCTTTCGGATCGGAGTCGCCTCCTTGCAGTAGTCACACGCCGCCGGCTCATTTCCCTTCGGAATGATTCTCGTGTAGGGCCACTCGGTCACGGCATCGTACCCCCAGTAGGCCGATGCGATATGAGGATCGAGCGCCCGCGTGTAATGCGGACATTCAAAGGGGTAAGTATCCTTTGGCCACGTCCCTTTCGCCATCCCGAATTCCTCCCTTCTCTCAGCGCAGTGCTACGACCATTGACTCGTGGCGCCGCCCCTTCTTCCCTGTTAGCCGGAAGACGTATACGGTTTGCCCTCCATGATGAAGCGAGGCCGGCTCCCCACCAGGTCCCCCGGCGTCAACTTCCCAGCCGATATCAGGTTCCCCCGGACGTTCCGATACGTGGGCCCATGCTTCTGGTCCGGGGGCCGGGCGTACAACGGCGGGCTCACTCTGTCAGTCGTGGTGTAGTCGGTCTTGTAGTCCTTGGTCTGTGCGTAGCCGGGCAGCTTATCGTGAGGTCCTTGAGCCGGCTCAGGCCCGCCCACCCTCTGGCCATTGGAGTACGCAACAGCAAAGACCGTATTACAGCCAGCGCACTTGGTCTTCCCCCTGAAGTTCCAGAAGCTGAAGGGGTCCATGTAATTCACCACCGAACACTCAGGACACTCCAGCAGCAGGGAACATTGTTTGTAACTCACCTCGGCCATCCGCATGCCTCCTTCCTTGTCGGGGCTCAGATGACCCCGTCCGACTCCAGCTCTGCCATCCTGGTCTTGGAGAAGCCGCACAGCTTACCGAGGATAAACTCGTTATCCGCCCCGACTGGCTTGAGGGCCCACTTGTGGCGGGGCGGGGAATCGGAAAGATGGAAGGCCGGCCCTTGGCTCTGGACTTCACCGAAGTTTGGATCGTCCAGCCACTCCAACTCCCCGCGGAGGTGGAAGTGCTCCTGATTCGAAACCTCTTTCGAGTTCCAGACCGGTTGGTTGTTGATCCCTTCTTTGCTGAGGATACCCGCGGCCTGCTCCTTGGTCTTGTCCTTGGCCCACCCTTCTATGGCGGGGTAGATCTCATACTGATTCTCAGCCTTGATCCGCTCATCGTGCGTCGCGTACTTCTTCGCCAGGTCCTCCCGCTTGATGACTCGCATCAGCTTGGCGAAGTCAGCATCGCTATACGCGCTGACCAGGATGAATCCCTCTTCCAGCTCTTGCGGGTTCTTGGAGTTCGGGTAGGACGACTTGCCGCACTTGATGATCCCGTGGACAGAGAGCAGGGTGTCCCAGTTTCCAAACCGCTGGGGCACCAGGCCGTGGCGGCCGTAGAGGGCGATGCAATCGGAGAGGTGCCGCTGGGCTCCCTGCACCTGGGAGTACTCCATGAAGTTCCCCAGGCCGGAGATGTTGTCGCGCCAGTACATGCAAGCGAGGATCTGGAAGGCGGCCATCATCCCGCCCCAGTAGTCCATGATCCAGATCGTCTGCTTCGAGGGGAGACCTCCCTTGTCGAGTGGCCAGCCAGTCACGGAGAAGCAGCCGCCCTGGGCTTGGCCGAGGATGTCGTAGCTGGCCCGCTTCCGGCCGGGGCCCCAGCCGCCGAAGCCGCCGAGCCACTGGTAGATGAGCCGGGGGTTTAACTGGCTCAGTTGCCGAAAACTGATCCCCCAGCGGTCGAAGGTACCGGCTCGGTAGTTTTCCACGATACCGTCGCATTTGACGGCCAGCTGCCGGATGATCTCTTGCCCTTCCGGCTTGTGGAAGTCAACGGCGAGGAAATACTCGTTGTGGTTGGCCCCAAAGAAGCCCAGGCCCGTGCCCATCTGCGGCATCCATTTGGAAAGGGGGTAGAGTTTGGGCTCATTGAAGGGGGTGGTGTGGCGCATCGGCTCCCCCCGGCGGGGCAGCTCGACCTTGATCACCTCGGCCCCGAGCTCTGCCAGGTAATTCGCGCAGGAGGGGCCAAGGATGTACTGCGTGCAGCTGAGAAACCGGGTGCCCTTCAGCGGCTCGGGCTTGGAGAAGACCTTCTTCGGATCGAAGACGTCGCGGCAGTACTCTTCGAAGCTCATCTTCGACACGTCGGACCTCGTCGCCGTTGGCCTGGTCGCCGTTGTGGTCGCCATCTCTAGATCACTCCCTTCTCTCTCAGGTTGTCCATGTCCGCCTTGGTGAGGCCGATCAGGCGGCGGTAGGCGTCCTCATTGTCGTAGCCCGTCGGCCGGCCGACCCACTTCACCCGGCCCGGCGTCCGCTGGCCGATGAAGGCCGAGGAACCGATCAGGACCTTTCCGTAGAGGACGTCGTCGATGACTTCCATGTGGCCCCGGTACTTGTAGTGGGGAAACTCACAGACCTCGTCGATGAACGACACACCTCCTGACGCCACCTCCTCGGCCTGAAGCTTGGTCTCGGCTTCGGACCGGGTGCTGTCCTTCATCCATTCGCAGAGCGAGGTGTAGGTCTCCACCTGCTTGTAGTGGGGTAACCGCGCGGTCACCTCCCGCATGTTCGGGTCTTCCACGATGTGCTGCTCGACCTCCGGCCGATCCTTCCCCACCGTGCGCCAGATCCGGTACCAGAGTCGGTCATGCCCGCCGCCGACCATGATCTGGCCGTCCTTGCAGGGGTTCACGGCGTAGATGCAGATGGCCAGGTCCCAGTTGCCGTACCTGGGTCGGATGCTGCCGTCGACGCCGTACCAGGCCCAGTTGTAGTCCAGGATCCGCATGACGCCGGCAGCAGCGGTGGCCTCGACGAACTGGCCGCGGCCCGAGACCTCCTCCCGGTAGTGAAGCGCCGACATGATGCCGATGGCGGCGCCGGTCCCACCTACCTGGTCGGCCATCCACCAACCCGACCGCGTGGGGGTGCCGCCGAACGCCACCGGAGCACCGGTCCCGTGCACGAAGCCGCAGGCCGCCTGCGCGGTCGGATCGAGATTGCCCGCCTTGTCCTTCAACGGGCCCCACTGGCCGAGCTGGCCGACCCAGCAGTAGACCAAGCGAGGGTTGATCTCCGAGAGCTGCCGATAGCCAATTCCCCATTCGTCCCACTGTCCAGGGGGGGCGTTCTCGATGATGACGTCGGCGTGCGTAGCGAGCTTCTTCAAGAGCTCACGCCCCTCAGGCTTGGTCAGGTCCAACGTGATCGATTGCTTGCCGCGGCACTCCGCCAGGAAGCGAGCCCCGACCTCCTCGCCAGTGACGGTGTCCTTGAACATGTACTCCTTGCGCCCGAACGGCGTAAGCTTTCGCTGGGGATCACCGTCGGGCGGCTCAACCATGATGACCTCGGCCCCCAGCTCGGAGAAGAGGGACGAGCACCAGTGGCCGATGGTCATCATCGCAGTGCAGTCCAGGACCCGGATGTTGCCGAGAGCCTCGGGCTTGGCGAAGTTCTTGCCTTGCCGGAGATTCTCCTCGAGCCACAGGGCGTACTCCTTCGCCTTGTCGCTCTCTCCCTTGTAGACCTCATCGGGGGTCGGCGTCGGAACCGCTGGCCAAGCTAACACCGGATAGCTCTTTGCCATGCTGGCCTCCATCCTTGGAACGGATATTGCGCTGTGAGCGGCTACGCCCTCGCCTTCGCTTCCACCTTCGCCTCCTCCGGGACGACCATCGACGGGACGGTAGGACGCCGCGCCATAAGCTCGGAGAGCAGCGCGACCACCGCCAGGACCGCCGCGGTGTAGAAGGCGACCTGGTAGTTCTTGTACTTGTCGTACAGCACGCCGGCAACCCGAGGCCCGATGATCCCGGCCACGCCCCACGCCGTGAAGAGCAGGCCGTAGTTGAGGCCGGCGTTCTTGGTCCCCCAGAAATCCGAACACGTGGAGGCGTTCACCGAGAGCTGGGTGCCGTAGCACCAGTAGATGACGAACACCACGGCGAGGAAGAACGCGGGGTGGCCGCCCACGGCGTAGAGAATTGGCATGGCCACGGCCGAGATCGCGATCATCAGCCGCAGGACGTTGAGGCGGCCGAGGGCGTCGGACAGCCAGCCCGACAGGATACGTCCCGAGGCGTTGCCGACGGCGCCGACGACGATGGCCGTAGCCGCAATCGCAGCCAACCCCACGCTGCGCGCAAACGGGACGAGCTGGCTGATCGCCATGAAGCCCGCCACGGTGCCGAGGCAGTAGGCGATCCACATGAAGTAGAACGATGGGGTGCGCAGAGTCTCGCTCGGAGCGAACTCATGAGTCGTGGCCGCGGCCTTGGCCGTTGGGGCCCAGCCTGCCGGCTTGTAGCCCACGGGCGGGTTCCTCAGGAGGAACGACCCGATCATCGTCATGACGAAGAAGATGACCCCCAGGATCTGGAAGGTGGCCCGCCACCCGTACGTCGGGATCAGCCAGTTCAGGGCCAGCGGGCCGAAGATGGCGGACCCGCCGCCGTAGCCCGCGACCGCGAGCCCGACCGCCAGGCCCCGTCGATCGGGGAACCACTTGGCCATGACGGGGATCGGCGTCGCGTACCCGAAGCCGTTCCCGATGCCGCCCAGCGCGCCGAACACGAAGAAGATCCAGCCCAGCGTCGTGGTAAAGGAACTCAGGAAGAACCCGACGCTGACCAGCACGCCGCCGGTCACCGAGACCCAGAACGGCCCTTTCTTATCTTGGAGCCGCCCCGCCAGGATGAACGAGAGCGCGAACACGACGACCGCGATCGTGAAGATCGTGGAGGTGTCGGCCCGCTTCCACCCGAACTCCTTCTCCAGCGGCGCGACGAACACGCTCCATGCATAGAGGGAGCCGAGGGCGAGGTTCATGGAGAGCCCGCCTACGACGCGCCACCACCGATTAATCTGTCCCTCTGCGTTCATCTCCAGCCCCTCCGCGGTCGCTGGACCGCGTTTCCCAAACGCATTGGCCCCGAACCAGATCTCAGGAGGCTATGTGATCAGATCATGGCTTCGCTAACCGTTTTGATTGAGGAGTTCGCCGAACCAGCCCACCACGCTTACGTTTGCTAAAGCTCCGCCGAGCTCGCGTTAAAGAAATTCCCGGCGTTGCAAGCGGGCACGCGCGGTGACGCGAGGAGCCTGGGTTAGAGCAACAGGTCCAAGCATCGTCTCCCCCGTGTGCGATCCGCCGGGCAGACGCTCTTGCCCTCGTTGAGCCGCACGCCCTCCGGTGAAACTTACGACGTCCCCGACCGACATGCCTCCCCTCGCGCCTCTATCGGCCTCGAGCCACCCAGTGACCTACGATGAGCACCCCCCTCCTTCACCTGAAGGATCCGACCAACAGCCGAGACCCCCACTTGGCGCGTAACAGTGTCAAGGCACAATGTCAAGGGGCTCCCTTTTGATCTTTGCCCGCCTCTCACGTTTGAGGCGGACCGAGAGCCGGCGCAAGGCTGGACTTCGGGAGGCGATACAGCGTGGTCCGTCGTCGTGAGGAGGGGGCGCGCATGAGGGAGTGGGATGGGGAGCCGGTGCTGCCAGCGGTACGGCGCAGCTCGAGCGGTCGCCGGGTGCGAAGGGTGGCTACCGCCCCAACACTTCTCCGAGCCACCGCTCCAGGGTCGAGGCGAGTTCGTCCCTATGGGTCGAGAAGTCATGGTCGGCCCCCGCAATCTCCACGAGGTCTGCCCGCGGTGCCTTGGTAGCGGCGGCCTTCAGGCGTCGGCCGACCTCGGACTCGACCAGGCGGTCTGCCGTCCCGTAGACGAGGAGAACCGGCGCAGTGACCCGCGCGATGTTCCTGAAGGGGTCGGACTTGGTCTGCGGGCTGCGAAGGCTGACCAAGTGATCGGCAGAGTAGAGGGCTTTGCCGAGGGGGCCGAGGTCCACGAGCATCAGCTCCTTCCCCCGCCCCGCGGCCTGGAGCCGCTGCGCTTCCTGGAGGCTCTGCGTGGCGCGTTCACGCCCGAAGCGCCGCACGTTCCATTCGAACGCGTTCCCCGGTCCGGCGAGGAGTACGACGGCCCGGATGCGCGGGTCGTGCGTCTCGGCGACATAGAACAGGACCCGGTTCGTCCCGAGGCTCGAACCGACGATGGCCAGGGGCGCCACCCCGCGTCGCGCGAGTTCTTCGACCGCGGCCTGCTCATCCCACCGGTTCTCCTCGAAGAGCGTTGTTTTCGGACCGGCGTCGTGGTCGCGCATGTTGATCGCGATCGTCATGAAGCCGCGTTCGGCCAGTCCCCGTGCGAGATGCCCTGTCGTGCCGGAGTAGAAGTTCGACGCGTAGCCATGGACGAGCACCACACCGCCCCGCGGCGCGCGCCCCACGGGAGCGTAAAGAAGACCGGCGGTCTCGACGCCGTCGGCGGTCGTGATCCGCAGGAACTCCGTCGACAGCGCGTACGGCTGCGCGCCCGCGGCGAACGCCAGGAGGGCTGTCGCGGCGAGGGAGATGGAAAGAGGCGCGCGAGGGCGAACCATGGTCCCTCCCACCTTCTCAATCATTTGGCAACCGCTGATCTCGCTGCCTGTCCAGTTTCTCTCGAATCCGGCCGAAGGTCTCCAGATCCCGTCGCAGGTCGGGATGGGCGATCCGCTTGTCGATGCTGATCACTTCCTCCATGAGACGGAGGGCCTCCCGATATTCCCCCCGCTCCTCATGGATCACGGCCATATTGTGGGCAGGAATCGTGACTCGCAGAAGGTCGCCCAACCCCTGGAGCAGATCCTTGGCTCTCGCGTAACGTCGATAAGCTCCATCCAGGTCGCCCAATCGCCGTTGAACAAGACCGAGGGTGTTCAGCGTGACGGCCGTGCCCATGCCGTCTCCAACCATCTCGTTGAGCGCCAGGCTCTGTTCGAGGACCTGGCGTGCTTCGTGCCAGCGTCCTTGGCGCTGGTGGATGCCGGCGATGTTAGCCAGCGTGACCGCCTTGCCGAGGATGTCCCCTAGTTTCTCCTGTATCTCGAGGCCTCTCCCGAAAGCCTCCATGGCGCCTTGGAGATCTCCCAGCCGGGCCTTCACCGCCCCGATGTTGTTCCACGTCAGGGCAAGCCCGCGCTTGTCTTGGAGGTCCATCTTCAGAGCGAGGCTCACCTCATAGGTCTCGAGGGCCGTCCGGAGCTCTCCCTTTCCTTGGTGGACCTCAGCGATGTTGCCGAGGGTCGTGGCGAACGACGGCTGATCCTTTGCTTCTTTCTGTAAAGCCAGAGCCCGGTGGTAGAGTTCCAATGCCCGATCCCATCCCCCCTGCAGATAATAGAGCAATCCGAGTTGGCGCAAGCTCTCCGCCATTCCCTGCTGATCCTCGATGGTCACGGCGACTCGGTACGCCTGTTCCAGCGCGCTTCGCGCCCGCCCTTCGTCCTCCAGTTCTCTCAGAATGGTCGCCAGCGTCGACAACGTCTCGAGCAAACCGACCCGATTCCCTTGCGCTGCGTGAGCCCGGGCCTGGGCCTCCAAGCTCTCTGCCGCCTCCCGCGCGCTTCCCGGCGCTGCCATCACCGCTCCTCGGAGATCGGGCCTGACTTCAGGCCGGTTCCAATGACCTCGCGGATGTCGCCAAACCGAGCCGGCCTCTCGCCATCCGGCAGGATCTCCTCCAGTTCCAACATCATCCTCGTCACTTGTCGGTTCAGTCGTTTGAGCTCTTCTGGATCCCTGATCTCTGCCATGCAATAGGCCAGGACCCGGCGATAGATAGGCTGACGAGTCAGGCTGATTTGGTAGGCCGGGTCGAAGAGGAGTTCGTATCTCTCAGTGAGCAGGAGGCGAGCCAGGTGACGGGAAACTTGAAGATGATCCATCGCGTCGTTATCTCCCTCCAGCACGATGAACTTGTCCTGCAAGGGGAGGAGTTTCCAGACCTCAGGATTTACCCGCTCCCGAGCCCAGAGCCGCCCTGATCGGTATCGAAGGGCGAAATCGCAGACGGTCCGGTCTCCGAGTCGCATCGACAGGTGGGGCAAAAGAGTGGTGAGGGCTTCCTCGGGGATTTCATCGAGGCTGCGATACGTCGCCTGGAGGGGCGCGAGCTCTCGCTTTTGCTCTTCCAGACTCATCAGCTCTACGAGGACGCGGAGAGACGTCCGCAGCTGCTCCGGATTCATTCTCTCCACCGCCGTCTTGATCTCAGGATTGACCACCGTACGGAGTTCTGTGGGAGCAGTCCGAGGCCATTTCTCCAGCCGCTCGCTCAAGAGATGATCAAAGGGGGGAATGAGGCCCACCGCTCGGCCGATAGCCTCCCGAAGGGTGGTCAACCCCGCTTGCACCGAAGAGACGTCCCGATGATCGAGCCCCCTCAAGGCCGTGAGCGCCTGGTGCTTCAGTCCCTCGATCTCCTCCTCAGGAACGTGTCCGAGTCGTTCCAGGAGGTCCAGGTAGACGTTGAACTCGACCGCCGCTTCCCCCAGGCCGGGGTCATGGAAGAGGTCGAAGCTGTGACCGATAAAAAGCCTCGCCAGCTCTCGTCGGACTTGATGGGGGTCCAAGCTAGAGGGATCGGTCGCCAAGAGGGTCCACTTCTCGGCCGCCGACATCGCCTGGAGTTCCTCATCCGTCAGATCGCGGAGGCTCGCTGCCGGTGTGAGCCGCTTGGCCTGCAACGCCTCCAGGGCATGCTCCGTGTAGCGGGGGATGAAGCTCTTGACCACCTGCCGCATCTGATGCAGCTCGAGGTACTCACTGTAGTCCCGGAGCATCTCCTCCTGTGCCGCAGCGGAGAGGCAGTCCCGAAAGACCCGAACGGTCCAGCGAAGCTCTGTATCGCCCATGAAGGGGATTCGTTCCAAGAGTTCGTCGGCCCGCTTTTCGATGTATCGTCGCTGGCTCTCGATCCGTGGATGCTCTTCCATTTCACAGACCTCGTAGATTACGATGCGATGACCTGAGGTCGACGGCCGAGAACTTACCCGCTGCCCGCTCCTCCGCGGGTCCGCCCACTCCGACCGGATCAGACAGATTCGGGGCAGAAGATCGCCCAAGGAAAGTTGTAGTACTCATCTCCCATCCATTCGTCGAGGTGGGCCCCGTACTCTCCCAGGTACTTGAAGTCGCAGTCGAACTCGTATGCGACGATAAAGCGCTCTTCGATGTCGACGTAACGGATCGCGAAGCGATCGGAGCCGTCTACGTAGTGGGCGTCGATGGGGCGGATGTCGGCGTGGTCCATCCCCACCATCTTCAGCAGCTGATACAGATCGTACCGCTTCCCCCGAATGGTCAGTTCGGTCGAGCCTTTTCCAAGCTCCCCGAATCGCTCTTCCATGCGTTTCCGATCGTGCCCCTGGACCATCCAGTCTTCCTCCCCGAAGCGGCCTTCAATCCTCGTCTTGCGACTCTAGCGCTCCTCGGTGCGACAACGCCAGGACGGCCTCGGCGGTCGTTTCGTCCATCGGATAAAACTCCCCGCCCATGGCTGCCGCGAGTTGCTGGGCTGGCGCAAAGAGACTGCCGTCCGGCATCCGCCACCCCTGGCCGGCGGTGCCGAGCACGATGCTCCGGATCCTCATGGCCCGGATCATCTCTCCGACCAGGGCCGCTTCCTCGCCGGGACGCAGATCCCCTATCGACACGTTTGCACAGGCATCACTGATGAGAATCAGCACGGGGATGACGTCGCGCTCTCTCCGAAGCTCTCGTTGGATCAGCTCGTACGCGGTCAGCAGGCCCCTCGACAACGGAGTCGGGCCCCCGAGGGTGAGGGACCGGAAGGCGTGCTTGGCCAGCTCGATGCTCGAGGTAGGACGCAAGATGACAGCGGCAGACTGGTCCCGGAAGGCGACCAGGCCCACCCGATCTCGCCGCTGATAGGCATCGACCAGCAGGGAGAGGATTGCCGCTTCCGTGGCCAGGATCTGTCGCTGGCTTTGCATGGAGCCGCTGCAGTCCACCACGAAGAGAAACAGGTTCCCCACCTTCCGCTCTCGAATCTTCGTGTGCACGTCCGAGGCCTCGACCTTGAGGCCCATTCCCTGCCGGTCGCGGTCCTGTTGGGAGAGGGCGGCGGTCCGGATGGTCGCGTCGAAAGCGATATCCGGGCTCAGGAAACCGGCGTGCTGAGCCCCTATGTATCGCCCGCGACTCTGCTCAGTCCGAGCGGTGCTCCGCTTGCCAGGCACATCCCGTCGTCGCCTTTCGTGCCGGGGGGTGACGAGCCGAGGATTGAAGCCTTCCATCATCCGGCGCAGGAGGGCCTCGTCGAGGTCGATCCGTCGCCCGGCTGGCGTGTCGAGACGGTGGGGGCACTCGTCGAGATCGCAGGTGCAAGCATATCTGGCGCTGCCGAGGCCGCCCATCCCACCGGGAGCCTGATTGCCCTCTTCCAGATCCTCGGAGCTGTCGATCTCGACGCTGGCGCCCGGAACAGTGGATGAAGGGCCGAGGTTCCGCTCGTCGGCACCGGTGACTGCGATCGACACGGACGACGCTGCCGGGTCAAAGATGCCTCCTTTCCGAGAACGTTCCTGCTAGACGATCAAGGGCCTTGGCATCGAGTGCCTTCTCCTCGAAGGGCAGGCGCTTGACACGGTGGCGGAGGCTCATCTCCATGATGTCCCGAATGTCCTGCGGCGCCGGCTCCTGCTGTCCTCGAAAGGCGGCGGCGGCCAGGGCGGTCTTCACCATGGTGATCTCTGCCCGATGTCCGTCCACCTTCATCTCTTCGGCGACCCGGGCGGCAAAGTCGATCAACGTTTCCGACGGGGTGAGGGTGGGGAGCCGTTCTCGGGCCCTGGCGATCTCGGCCCGGAGCGTCTCCTGAGAGGCCTGGCGCTCCGTCTTGAATCCTTCTGGATCCCGCTGGAAGGACAGCGCTCGACGAGCGATCTCCTTTCGGTGCTCCCGCAACTGTTCTGTCTTGACGTCCACGCAGAGGCCGAACCGGTCCAGGAGTTGAGGCCTGAGCTCTCCCTCTTCCGGGTTCATGGTCCCGACCAGAATGAAGCGACACGGATGGGAATAGCTCACCGCTTCGCGCTCGACGAGGTTGATCCCGGTGACGGCGACGTCCAGGAGGACGTCTACGACGTGATCATCCAGAAGATTCACCTCGTCCACATACAGAATCGCGCGATGGGCACCGGCCAGGATCCCAGGCTCGAAGACTTTCTCGCCAGCCTTCAGCGCGGCCTCGATGTCCAGAGACCCCACCACTCGATCTTCCGAGGCATTCAAGGGCAGATCCACCACCGGGGTAGAAATCTCGACGAGAAGCAGCTCCTCCCCTTGCTCTGCCTTGGTCCGGCACGCCGTGCAGAGCCCTTCCTTCTGACCGGGGTAACAGGAAAACGGGCAACCTTTCACCACGAGGCGCTTCGGAAGCAGCTCGGCGATGCCCCGGACGGCGGTGGACTTGGCGGTCCCCTTCTGCCCACGAATGAGGACCCCTCCGATCGAAGGATCGATGGCGTTATAGACCAGAGCCTTCTTCATCTGATCCTGCGCCAGGATCGCGGAGAAGGGAAAGATGGGGGGCCTCATCGAGAGCTCCTTGCCGTGCCATTTATCATGAAAACGGCGTGGACTCGCGGGACGCCAGCGGCCGATTCGCTCCCAGCGCGCGAGCAGGACGCGGTGGCGGCCGCGCTTGACTTCACGGGGACCTTCCGAGATGGTCCCTCACCGATGGCAATCCTGCTGGCCCCCGCCGGAAGCCCCGAAGCCCTCGATGCCGTCCTCGAGGCGGGAGCTGACGCAGTCTACGTCGGCCTCAAGGGTTGGAGCCGGGGTGGCGCCCGTGGGGAGCTGGACCGGGCCGAGCTCGCCCGCGCCGTGCGGCGCGCGGCCGAGCGCGGCGCGGAGCTCCAGCTCGCCTTGAACACGATCCCGAGGCCGCGCGAGCGCGCGGCCCTCCTCGCCGAGATCCCCGGCCTCACCGCGCTCGGGATCCGCACACTCATCGTCAACGACGTGGGCATCCTCGCGACCCTGCGCCGGCGCTTCCCGGAGCTCTCGCTCACGGCGAGCATCGGGTGCGGCGCGCAGAACGCCGCCGACGTCGCCTTCTTCCGTGAGCTCGGGGCCAATGCGGTCGTGCTCCCGGGCACGGTGGGCCCCGCCGAGGCGGCCGAGTGCGCGGCCGTGGGCGGGATCACGGTCGAGGTCATGCTCCACATGGTCGAGGAGTTCGTGCTTCTCGGGAAGTGCGCGATGCCGAGCTACGTCCACCTGAAGCCCACGGCAATGCCCGGCGGCCTTCCCGACGTCATGCGCCAGACGGGGAGCATGAAGCGGGGCGGGGTCGGCGCCTGCTTCCGGATCTGCCAGGAGCCCTGGGAGCTCTCCACCGCCGACGGCCACCGCGCGGCCCGGCTGTTTCCCAGTCGGCAGCTCTCGCGTCTCGGCGACGTCCCCGGCTACCTCGCGGCGGGCGTCGGCGTCCTGAAGCTCCAGGGGCGGAGTCTCCCGCCGGAGCAGCTCGAGCCCCTCGTCGCGCGCTACCGCCGCGCCATGGACGCCGCGCGCGCCGGCGCACCCCTGCCGGCCTTCCCCGAGCCTGTCCTGCCGCAGGCGTGGACGGTCGTGGGGCGTTAAGGAGAGGCCGTGGACCCCGGCGCCTTCGAGCTCAACACCTCGGTCTCGAACCTGCGCCACCTCCGCGCCTCCGATCTCGGCCCCTACGACGCCGTCTACCTCGGGAACATCTACTGCCGCCGCTACGAGGGAAACCCCCTCGAGCGGCCCACCGAGCTCCGCGAGGCAATCCGCCTCGTCCGGGCGGAGGGCCGGCGCGCCTACCTCACGACCTACGCGGCGCCGCGGAACGACACACTCCCGGTCCTCCGCGCGGCGCTCGCGGTCGCGGCCGCCGAGGGCGCCGCAGCAGTCGAAGTCCACAGCCTCGGCCTGGTGAAGCTCGTGCGCGACGAATTCCCCGAGCTCCCGATCCATGTGGGCAACTTCGCCAACGTCTACACGGAGGCCGGGGTCGAGGTCCTCAAGGGCTTCGGCGTCGCGCGGATCACGCCGGCGTCCGAGCTTCCGCTCGACGAGATCGACGCGATCGGGCGGGGGGGCGGGATCCCCCTGGAGCTCGTCGTCCACGGGAAGCTCCCGCTCGGCGTATCGGAGTTCTGCGTCCTCCTCGACTACGAACGGACCTGGGGCGTCCCCTGCCCCGAGCTCTGCCAGCGGGATGTCTTCCTCCGGAAGGAGACGTGGGGCCTGAAGTCGGTCGGCAAGGGAATCCTGGGCGGCCGCGACACCTGCCTGCTCGAGTACCTGCCGCGCCTGGTCGCGGCGGGGCACCGCCACTTCCGGGTGGAGGCCGTCTCGGAGAGCCCCGAGTACCGCCGAGCCGTGGGAGCGATCTACCGCGAGGCACTTTCGCGGGTGCTGGCGGGGGACGACTGGCTTGAGGCGCGCTGGTGGGAGACACTCGCGGCTCACTCGCGGCTCGGCCTGGCGAACGGTTTCGCCTTCGGCCGGAGCGGCATGGACTACGTCGGTACCGAGGCACATTCCACCACAGAATGGAGAGCGCGATGACGGAGCTACTCTCACCGGCGGGCAGCATGGAGATGTTCCGCGAGGCCGTACGGGCGGGGGCGGACTCCGTCTACGTGGGCCCGCTGGGATGGAGCCGGCGGGACCCGGCCTACGAGATCGAGCACCACGAGATCCTGGAGGCGATCCAGTACGCCCACGACCACGGGGCGAAGCTGCGGGTAGCGCTCAACGTGGACATCGACGCCGCGGACCACGCGGAGATGCTCCGGAAGGTCGAGGCGTACGCGCGAGCAGGCGTGGACGGCTTCATCATGAAGTCCGAGGACGCCATGCGCGAGGTGCACGCGCGCTACCCCGAGATCACCATCCACGCGAGCGTCGCGTGCAACGTCCGGGATCGGGCGGCGATGGAGCGGGTCAAAAAGGCCGGGGCGACCCAGTTCGTGGCCTCCACGGCGCTCAACTCCTTCGAGCGGATCGCGGCGCTCAAGCGCACGGCAGACGAGGTCGGGATCGGGGTCGAGCTCCTGATCCATTCGAACCGCTGCATCACCGGCGTGGGCGGCTGCCGGCTCTACGACTACTTCGCGCCCTACTTCGAGGAGCGGGTCGTCCACGACTCGGACGGGACCAGCCGCACGAAGCTCATCGGCAACCCCGACAAGGGCGGGGTCTGCTACCGCCCCTGCCTCGGTAACCACGTCCCCGAAATCGCCGCGGGCTTCCCGGACAAGGTCCTCGTGTACCTAGGCCGGTCGAACAACGAGATCTACAACCTGCTCGACGATGTGCCTCGCTACATCGCGCTCGGCGTGACGACGCTCAAGATCCAGGGGCGGGAGTACCCGGCACCGCTCATCGGCGAGCTCACGCGAATCTACCGGCAGCTCGTCGACCAGACCTTGGCGGGGACGCCCGACGTCGACGGCGCGCGCGCCGCCCTCGATCCCGTCCTTGCCGAGCGCGACCGCTGCCGGAGCGCGAAGACCGGGGAGCTCCACGATCGACTCCTCGCAAAGATGGCTGCGGCGCGGGCAGGCGGCGCCGGCACGGACTGGGATCCGAACTCCGAGGAGGCTCGGCTCCGCAAGGCCGAGTCGCCCGCCTAGCCGCTGCCGCGCCGGAGGCGGGGCTTTGCGGCTACGTAGTTGCTGCTCTGAAATGAACTTCACTCATCCCGCTTCGGCGCGGCGGGTCGCGCTGCGGCCTGCCTCTGAGCTTTCTCCTTCTCCCAACGGGCGGTCACATCGCGGACGACCGCGGCAGCGCCGAGTACGTTGCCGTTGTCTACCTTGAGCAGGGCAATCGAAAACTCGATGGAGATGCGCCGGCCGTCCTTCCGTATCGCCGGCGTGGCCAGCAACTCACCACGTCCGTACCGAGTGGCTCCGGTCGCCATGACCTTGTGGTAGCCATCCCAGTGACGCGGCCGCAAACGGTCCGGAATGATCAGGTCCAGGGTTTGCCCCAAGACCTCGCCAGCGGAATAGCCGAACATGGTTTCAGCGCCGCTGTTCCACAGCCGGATCACGCCTGTCCGGTCCGCAAAGACGACGGCTTCCGGGATCTCTTGCACGATTCTCCGAAAGAGCCAGTCCTCGGGATTGGTCGGCATAAAAAATCCTCCCCTCCCATGATAAACCCTCAAGACGAGCCGGGCACCTCCGCGGAAGAACCTTCCTTGACGAGCTGCGGGGAACGGCGCAGAGTCCCTGTGAGGCAGGCGTGATCGGAGGGCAACTGCGAATACCAGCGACTCCGGTACGTCTGTCTTTGTCCTTTCTTCTTCTCCTGGTCGTGGCTCCGGTCCCCGCCGCCGAGCGGATCGTCATCGGGGAGATCGACTCCCGCACCGGCCAGTTCGCCGCGCAGGGCTCCGCGATCCACCAGGGCGCGGCGCTGGCCGTCGAGGAGGCCAACGCCCGCGGCGGCATTGCTGGCCGGCCGCTGGCGCTCCTCTCCCGTGATGACGAAGGTGGGCCCCAGCGAGCCGTGGCTGCCGCGGAGGAGCTGACCGGCCGGCACCGCGCTGTCGCCCTGGTCGGTGGATATGTCGACAGCCTCGTCGGCCCCGTCGCCGAGGTGGCCGACCGCGCCCGCACCCCGTACGTTGCTGCCGCCTCCCTTGATGAGCGGCTCACCGCGCGCGGCAACCGGTACTTCTTCCGCGTCTCGAGCCTCAGAGCCTACGTCGACGTGACGACCGGCATCGTCCGCGAGGTGTTCAAAGCCAGGCGGGTAGCGATCCTTTACTCTCACACCCCGGGCGCGAGCCAGCTGGCCCGTCGCCAGAAGGAGGTCTTCGAGCGGGCCGGGATCCAGGTGGCCGTCTTCGAGCCCTTCGCTCCCGGCCTCAGCGATTTCACGCCCCTCCTGGCCCGCGTGCGGGACCAGGGAGCAGAAGTCCTCCTGTCGGACACCTTCTTCGCCGATCACCTGCTCCTGGTTCGGCAAATGGCGCAGTCGGGCTTGCGGGTCGACGCCTTCCTCGGGGCGTTTGGACTCGAGTTCCCCAGCGTCGTCCTCGAGCTCGGCCCGGCGAGCGAGGGGCTCTACGGCACGACGTCCTGGCAGCCGGACGTCAACTGGGCTGGGCGGGAGAAGGAGTCGCGCCTCTTCGTCGCAGCATATACGCGACGCTTCGACCGCGCGCCGGTCCCGCTGACCATGCACGGCTACGCCGCGGCGCGCGTCGTCATCCGCGGGCTCGAGACCCTCGGGCGCGGCGCGGTCACCGGCGACCGTCTGCGTGAGGCGCTGGCGCGGGTGGACTTGGAAACGCCCCTGGGACGCGTGAAGTTCGATGACCACGGCGATCCCGTCGCTTACGAGCGCGTCGTGGTGCAGATTCAGAACGGCCGTCACGTCGTCGTCTACCCGCCCAACTACGCCATCGCCTCGCCGAAGTACCCAGCCCGCTAGACTTCCCCCGCGTGTCCCTGACAACGCTTCTCCAGGCTCTCGTCTCGGGTGCGCTCGTCGGCTGTCTGTACGCGCTGATCGCGGCCGGGTTCTCGCTGGTCCTGAGCGTGAGCCGCGTGCTGAACCTGGCTCACGGCGAGTTGGTTGTGCTCGGTGGCTACGTCGGCTACGCAGCTTGGCTCGTGCTCGGAATCCATCCCCTCCTGCTCGTGCCGCTGGCGGCCCTGGCGACACTGCCGCTGGGACTCGTCTGGGATCGGCTGATGGCGCGGCTGGCGGCGCCCGTGGAGTTGTGGAGCTGCGTGCTCACTTTCGGCCTGTCGCTCTTGCTCCAGAGTGCGATGACCGGGTTCTGGTCGGGCGAGTACCGACTGCTCGCGAGCCCCGCGCTGGGTCGCAGTGTCGTGCTAGGCGGCGTTGCGCTGAGCCACGCGAGGCTCGCCGCCGCCCTCGTGGCGCTGGCTGCGGTCGGGGCGCTGGCGCTCGGCCTCCGCCGTGCGCGTTGGGGACGGGCGATCCGGGCCACGAGCCTGGATCGGGACGCCGCCTCTCTGCTCGGTATCGACGTCGTGCGCGCCACGCGTCTGGCGTTCATCCTCTCGCTCGGGCTGGCGGGCGGCGCCGGTCTCCTGTTCGCAACCATCCACTACTTGCACCCGGCCGCCGGGACCGAGCTCACGCTCCTTGCCATCACCCTGGCCATCTGGGCAGGAATCGGACGGATGGGCGTCCTGCTCCTCGCGGGCATCGCGCTCGGCGTTGCGGAGGCGCTCACCGTGGCTGTGGCTGGCACCGGATGGCGGGAGCCGGCTCTCGCACTGCTGCTGCTCTCCTCGCTGCTGGCCCGCGGCGGGGCCCTGGCCCGAGGGTTCGGCCGGCCATCATGAAGCTCGCCGCCGTCCTTCTCATTCTCGCCGCCCTGCCGCTTCTGGGGCCTCCCGCCTACTACCTCTACCTGTTTTCGATGGCGTACCTCTTCGCGACGATGGCCACAGCATGGAGCCTGCTCGCCTATGGGGGACTGGTCTCGTTCGGCCAGGCCGCCTTCTTCGGCCTGGGTGCCTACGGCGCCGCGCTCGCCTCGCTTCACGGTGCCTCGCCATGGCTCGCGATCACGCTTGGCGCTGCCCTGTCTGCGGCCGGAGGCGCCGCCGTCGGTCTCGCCGCGGGACGTCTGAACGGCGCTGCCCTCGCTCTCGCGACGCTCGCCGCGGCGGAGTTACTGCGGGGGGTCGCGCTCAACTGGACGGCGCTGACGGGCGGGGGCTCAGGGCTGATCGGCATTCCCTCGATACCATCGTTGCCGGCGATTCCTCTCGAACTCGGCGGCGGCCGCGTCGGCGCCTACCACCTTTCGCTGGCGACGCTGGCCGCCGCGCTGGCGCTCTCCGCTGCGGTCGTACGCTCCCGCGCCGGGCTCGCGCTGGCCGCGCTGCGCGAGGGCGAAACGCGGGGGACTCTGCTCGGGCTCCGACCGCTGCCCTGGAAGGTCTTCGCCTTTGCCTTGTCGGGCGTGGCAACCGGGCTCACGGGCGGGGTCTATGCACACGCGCTCGGCGCGGTCGAGCCCGACGTCGTCTTCGGTCGCTTCTTCTCCATCGCGCCGCTGGTCATGGCCACGCTCGGCGGGCGAAGCCTGGTGGGACCGGCCGCTGCGGCGGTGACGTTCTACCTCGTAAGCGAACTGGTCTTCCATCCCTTGGCGCCGGCGTTCCACCAGCTCCCGTACGCGCTCGCCCTGATCGCGGTCGCGCTCGTCGTGCCGGCCTGGCGGCGGATACCATGACGCTCCTCGAGGCCCGCGGTATCTCGGTGGCCTATGGCGGCCTCGTCGCGCTCGGTGGCGTGGACTTCGCGATCGAGGAGCGCCAGGTGATCGCGCTACTCGGCCCGAACGGTTCGGGCAAGACCACGCTCTTCGATGTGCTCTCCGGGCTCCGGCGCCCCGCCGCGGGCGACGTTTGGATCCGCGGCGAGCGCGTCACCGGGCTCCCGCCATGGCAGCTTGCCCGTCGCGGCGTGGGGCGGACGTTCCAGATCCCCGAGCCCTTCGGGGCTTTGAGCGTCCGCGACAACGTGCTCGTCGGGGAGACATTTCTGGCGCGGCGGCCACAGCCGCGCGCTGCGCGGCTGCGTGAGGTGGAACGGCTCCTGACGATGGTTGGCCTCTCCAACCGGGCGGGCGATGCCGCCGCCAGGCTCTCCCTGGGCGAGCGCAAGCGGCTCGAGCTGGCGCTGGCGCTGTCCGGACGCCCGGCACTCCTGCTGCTCGACGAACTGGCCTCGGGGCTCTCGCCCAAGGGGCGCGACGAGGTCGTGCGGTTCTATGCACGGCTCCGCGCGGACGGTCTCACGATCGTCGCCGTCGAGCACTCGTTCGCGGTGCTCGCCGAGGTGGCCGACCGCGTGCTGGTCCTCGACCGTGGCACAATCGTCGCTGACGGGCCCCCGGCGGCAGTCCTCGATTCGCCCCCGCTCAGGACCGCTTACATGGGCGAGGAGGAGTGAGGGACGTGGCGCACCTGACCGTCGACTCCCTGGAGGCGGGATACGACGGGGTCCAGGTCCTCCGCGGCGTGGCGCTGGAGGCGCGCAGCGGCGAGTTCGTGGCGGTCGTGGGGCCGAACGGCGCGGGGAAGTCTACTCTGCTGAAGTCCGTCGCGGGCCTGCTGCGGCCGCGGGCCGGGACCATCAGGCTCGACGGCGAGCGGATCGACGGCCGGTCACCCTGGGAGATCGCCGCCCGCGGCGTCACGCTGATTCCCGAGGGCCGCCGGCTCTTCGGCCCCCTCTCGGTACGGGAGAACCTGGAGCTGGGGGCGTTCGTCCCGCGGGGTGCGGCGGGGCGCGAGAAGACACTGCGGGTGGTCTACCGGCTCTTCCCAGTCCTCGACGCAAAGCAGCACGTGCCGGCCCAGCACCTGTCCGGAGGCGAGCAGCAGATGCTGGCGCTGGCCCGCGGCCTCATGATGCGGCCGCGCCTGCTCTGCCTCGACGATCCGTTCTTGGGCCTCGGGCGGGCCGTGGTCGACGCCTTCTGCGACGCACTCCGCGCCGTGCGCGACGAGGGACTGACGATCTTCGCCACCGGGCAGCACGTCCGCCGGCTGCTCCGGCTGGCGAGCCACGCCTACCTGCTCGACGAGGGCCGGGTGATCCTGAGCGGCACCGGGGCGGAGCTGCTGGCCAGCGAAGAGTTGCGCCGCACCCTCCTGCCCTGATCCCCCGCCGTCATTGCGGGGCCGAATGACGAGACCACACCGAGAGAGGAGCCCTCTCCTGCTGAGGTAAGATCGGCTCTTGGGGCGTCTCTCGAACACCACGCGAGCAGAGGTCCTACAGTTGTGGCACCTTGGGCGAGGATTTCTTCATGCCCTTCGGAGTCGCAGAGGGATCCCCGATGGTCGAGAGGCGGCAGGTGCGTAGCACAGCCGCGTCCTGGTCTGCTACGGTGGCAGTGACCGCAGAGGGGGCAGGAGGTCGACGGAACAGCGCCTATCCGGCCTGTGGCTTCAATTATACGTTCGCGGTCAGACGCGCCTCACACGAGAGGACCCATCCATGATCCGTGCGGACATCCTCCAGAAGTTCACGGACCTCTTCGGGACGAAGCGGGTGAACAGCCACGAGGTCGACGTCGAGCAGACGATCGCCACCCTCACCCGGGAGCTGGAACCCGAGATCGCCGCGGCCCTGAGCGCGCGCCGGGCGCTGCTCCAGTCCCCCGCGGCGGTCAGTCAGAAGTATGCCTGGCCGAAATGGGACGACACGTTCGAGGATCCCGTGAGCGGGCAGCCCTGGACGTATCGCCAGATCGTCCAGGGCCTCATCGACAACTTCCTCGGACGAGATGCGAAGTGGCGCTGGCGGCTCAACGACGACGCGCCCATCCCCGACCACGTCCACCCGTCGAGGATCCCCGGACTGGAGCTCACCGGCCCCTGGCATCCGCTCGAGATGGCGTTCAACGCCCTCAACAGCCCGGCGCCCCTGAACATGCCGGACTTCGAGGACGCCTCGCCGCCGCACTTCCAGCCGGACGGCACGCCTTCCAACGAGCCGGTGGGGATCTTCGCGGCGATGCAGAACGCCAAGGAGATCTTCGAGGGCCGCTGGTCCGATCGCCCCTACGAGGTGGTGAAGAAGGGAAAGAAGCGCGCGTACAAGATCGACAAGCCCGCGGCGCAGTGGCCGACCCGGCTCGCGCGGCCCCCCAGCATTCACGTCCGATACGACCACGTCACCGTCGACGGGAAGCCGGCGCCCGGTCTCGTCGTCATCACTACCCTCTGGGCCTTCAACAACTACGACGCTCTCACCCGCGCCGGCAGCGGCGTGTACTTCTACATCCCGAAGCTCCAGACGCCTCGGGAAGCCCTCATCGTGGAGAAGCTCCTCGCCCGGCTCGAAGGCCTCATCGGCGTCCCCGCGGGCACCTTCAAGGTGAAGGTGCTCTACGAGGAGGGGAACGCAGGCCGGCTGCTCCCCGGCATCGCCTGGGTCTTGCGGCGCCGGCTCCTCGGGACGAACGTCGGCCGCTGGGACTACCTCGGAAGCCTCATCGAGATGTGGAAGGACGATCCGAAGGGTGTCTTCCCGGATCCGCAGACGATCGGGATGGCCACCCCGAACATGATCGCCTACCAGCGCTACAACGCGCTCTTGATGCTCATGGCCGGTATGAAGAACGGCGAATTCAGCAACGCCGCTCCCATCGGCGGGATGGCGGCGGTCATGATCTATCCGGCGAGCGATCCCTACGGTCGCTCCCGGTACAACCCGCTCGCGCTCCGCGCGATCGTAATCGACAAGCTGCGCGAGCGCCTGCTGGGCCTCATGTTCGTGCCCGACGCGCCGCTCGCCGCGGGTCGGCAGCCCACAATGGAGGACATCCTCGCCAGCCGGGTGAAGGGGCGGCTTTACGACACCTACCGGCAGAGCTGGGTCGCGAGCCCGGAGCGGGACTACGTGGGCGCGGGCAATACGCCCCTACGAGCCCGCGTCACCGAGCTCCAAGCGATTCTCGACGCGCCGCGCGAGACCGTGGACGTGAAGGGGAAACCGGTGCCGACGGTCGCGAGCGGCCTCAGCGACGCGGAGCGGCAGCTGCTGCAATCCTGCGGCTTGCTCACCGCGCAGGGCAAGATCACGCCCTTCGTCATCGCGAAGGAGGCGCTCGACACGCCGGAGAAGCTCTTCACGCAGGAGCTGTGGAGCTCCATCTACGGCGTGCCGAAGGGCAACGTCACCATCGAGCACATCCAGCACGCCTTCTACATGTCGGCGAACTACGGCTTCCAGATCCTGAACGGCAACTTCGCGGCAGCCATCGACGACTACGAGCTGAAGCTCCGGTTCATGAACGACCTCGCCACCTACCGGATCAACGTGTCCTGGCTGTGGGCGCTCGTTCACCACCAAGCCCCGATCACCAAGGACGGGCGCCTCCAGCGGCAGACGCTCACTGAGGATGGGGTCGTGATTGGCGCGAACGCCGCGCCCATCAAGGCCGGCACCCGCTTCACCCCGGAGCTGTTCCAGAAGGTCTGGGACTACCACGACGAGTGGACGAACGCGTTCTTCGCCGAGCAGGACCGCCGCGGCGACCCGGCCCGCTTCGACCGCTCCAAGGCCCCCGTCATCATGGAGCTCCTGAAGCGGCAGCTCCTCTCGCCGCGCTACATCCAGCACAGCGCCCGCGCGCTCTTCGTCGTGGCGCAGGCGAACCCGAAGGAGCGCGCGCAGATCCTGGACGCGCTCTTCGATCTCTCCCGCCCGGAGATCGTGAAGCGCGTCCAGGCGGGCACGCTCAACGAGAGCGCGCTCACCGCGCACGACTACGTCCACGACATCTTCGAGGGAGCGGAGCGCAAGGGCAAGCGGTCGTAACGCCCGCTTGACCAGGCCGACGACGCACTGTCCGCCGACACATCGGGTATTCGGCGCCGTACGCTTGGTCGTGCAGGATCTCCCTGCACGGCAGGTGGGTAGCACAGCCGCGTCCTGGTCTGCTACGCTGGCAACGGAGGAGGGGGCAGCATCCCGAGCAGGTCTGGGAGGCCGTGCGCGGAGGAGGCGCTTCGCGATGAAGATGAAGAAGGGCTTCCGCCAGCTGGTGGACGAGGCCAAGTCGCGGATCAAGACGATCGGCCTCGACGAGGCGAAGAAGCGCCACGGCCACGACGACGTCGTCTTCGTGGACCTGCGCGACGTGCGCGAACTCGAGCGCGAGGGCATCATCCCCGGCGCCTTCCACTGCCCGCGCGGGATGCTGGAGTTCTGGATCGATCCCGAGAGCCCCTACCACAAGGACGTGTTCGCGTCCGGCAAGGAGTTCGTCTTCTACTGCAACGCGGGCTGGCGGTCCGCGCTCGCCGCCGACGCGGCGCAGCAGATGGGCCTGCCGCGCGTGCTCGATCTCGGCGGCGGCTTTACCGCGTGGAAGGAGGCGGGCCTCCCCGTCGCCGAGCGCGCGAAGAAAACCTAGGGCGAGGTCCCCCAAGTCGTCAAGCCGTACCTCGGGGAAGCCCGAGGGGGAGGGATGCTCGACCAAGTCCGGCGGATCCTCGAGCTGGCCGGGCTGCCGGGGGCCTGAGGAGGAGGAGGGGACTGGTGCGGCTCGACCGGATGCGGGACCTCCGCTCCTCCGACGGACACCCGGTTCCGGCCTACCTGTTAGAGCCGGACCGCCCGGCCGGGGCCATCGCCTTGGCCCACGGCTACGGCGGCGCGAAGGAGCACATGCTGGGCCTGGCGGCGCGCCTGGCCGAGGCCGGCTTTGCCGCCTGTTGCCCCGATCTGCGGGGGCACGGGGAGCACCCGGCTCCGCTCGGTCCCGGGCTTCTGCATGACCTGGAGGCCGCGGTCGGCTACTGCCGGCGCTACGGGCGAGTCGCAGCCCTGGGCCATAGCCTGGGCGGACGACTGGCGCTGATGAGCAGCGCGGATTTGCTCATCGCTGTCTCCCCTGCCATCCCGAAGCGCCCTTCGGAGGAGGGACGGGCTATGCTCATCGCTTTCGGGAGCACGGCGGTCTGCACGGCCGATCCGGCGGCCATCCTCCCTCTGCTCCAGGCTCTGGGCCCCGTCCCGGACTCCCCGCGACCGAAGCTCCTCTTGGTGGCCGAAGGGGATGTGCCGAGCCTCCTGGAGGGAGTCGCGGAGGCCGCGGCGGCGCTTACGGAAGCTGAGCGGCAGGTCATCACGCGGCAGCAGCACCGCGCCGCGCCGCTCCCGGCGACCATCGGGGCCTACCTCCCCTACTGGTTCAACCATACGGATCTCAAGACGAACCCCGAGGTGGTGGAGCGGGTCCAGGCCTGGCTCGAGCGCCAGTGGGGGCCGAGGGATTGGTAAAGGCATGGAGGAACTAAGAGCTGCTCTCGCACGTGCCCAAGGTGCGCTGGCTCAAGGGGCCGTTGTCGGAGTTCGACTTTCTCACCTTCGAGAACGCTGGCGCTGCGCACGGGCTTGCGCATCGGGGAGCTGCGGGCTTTGCGCTGGGCTCCGATCACGGCCCGGGCGACGAGGAGCGCGTTCCGCGGATTCTCGCCAATGCGACGCGCCGAATACGGCCACCACTGCTCGCCGAACGGAACGTAGAGACGCAGCCGGAACCCGCGCTCGACCACCGAGCGCTGCAGCTCGGGGCGCACGCCATACAACATCTCGAACTCTTGAGCAGCAGATCCAGTCGATGCTCGGGGAAATACTGCGATGAAAGGCCACGGGTGGCTGCCTGGCCAGCCCATCTCCGAGAGGTGGCACGTCCGGGCTGCCAAAACGCTGTTCTCGATACGGTTGGGGAAGATGCTGCAGAACGAGCCCGCTTCCGACCAGGACGTCCTTGTGCCCTATCTCAAGGCGGTCCACGTTCAATGGCAAGGTGTTCGCATCGACGACCTACCCGAGATGTGGGCAGGTAGAGCGGAAATCGAGCAGTACGGGGCACATGACGGCGATCTGCTGGTCTGTGAGGGCGGCGAGGTCGGCAGGGCAGCTAGCCTCACGGCGGGGCCGAGGCCCTGCATCATCCAGAACGCACTCCATCGCGTTCGTTCACGAGAACACGCGGATTCCAGGTTCTTCAAATACGTCCTTGAGCACCTGGCCATCTCACCAGCGAAAAGCTCGGAGCTATTCGCCTCCCTGCTCCGCCCCAGGCCGAACAGCGCCGGATCGCCGCCTTCCTCGACGGGAAAATCGCCGCCATCGACGAGCTCATCAAGAAGAAGCAGCGGCTCATCGCGCTGCTCCGGCAGAAGCGGCAGGCCCTCGTCACTCAGGTCGTGACGAGGGCGGCGTTGGAGTGGGTCGAGGCCCTGACGCTAGTCTCACTGAAGGGCACGTCCCCGACGAGGCAGCTTCACGTCCCGGCGCCCGTAGAGCTAAAAGGGAGGGCGGCCGTCGCGCGGCCGAATCAAAGTCCCCGACGGTCCCCAAGGATCGCCGTGCGGGCCGCTCGGAGAACCTCCTGCATGGCGTCGGCAACCGGCCCCACCTGCCGGCCGAGGATCCTCACCGTGACGCCCCCGCCGGACGGGAGCTCGCTGGTCCCAGCGAGGACCTCGCCGTGCTCCTGCAGGAGGCCGTGGAGGCGGTCGCCGAGCTGACGTGCGAAGACTTTCCCCGTCAAGAGATGAAGCGTGCCCAGGACGTCGAACCGACCGAGAAGCCCGGGCCGCTTGGGAGAGATGGCGGCCGGCGTGAGATGGGTGAAGTCGAGGAATTCCAGGACGCCGTCCTCTCCCTCCGCTGCGACGCGTGAAGAGTAGAGCTCGTACGCGTGGGATTCGCCCATTGCCACCCGACCGGGGCTCAGGATGCTGCCAAACACCAGCGTCGCCGTCGGGTGGGCCACCAGCGTCACTTCTTCCAGGAATCGGGCGCCACGAAAAGGAATGACGGGCCCCGGCACGTACTCGACATAGGTCTCCGCCCGGGCCGAAATCCTCACGAGGTGACTGGCGGGGGATGCCGGCGATCGATAGATCTTCGTCGCGGCCGGCGTGGTCAGGTGAATCTGCGCGCCGTCCCTGGCGACGATCCCGGTCCGGAGCCGGTCCCCCTGGACGATCCCGCCGGCGATGGAGACGACGTACACCCAGGCCATTCCCGGGAGATCCCTGTCCGGATGGAGGACCTTCTGGACTTGTAGCGGCGCCTGCTGAAACCGGTCCACGATCTCGGTCACGCCGTCCCGGGAGGCGAATTCCAGCCTGAGGCAGCCGTCCATGCCCGCCGTCGCTACTCCCGCCCCTTCGGCGCCACGTCCTCGAACAGCACCTCCCGCTTGATGAGCGCCACGACGTCGTCGATTCCGGCCTCAGTCATGCAGTTGGTGAACATGAACGGCCTGGCGTCCCGCATCTTCCGGGAATCCCTCGCCATGACCTCCAGGCTCGCCCCCACATGGGGCGCGAGGTCCACCTTGTTGATCACCAGGAGATCGGACTGGGTGATGCCGGGCCCGTTCTTGCGGGGGATCTTGTCGCCGGCCGCCACGTCGATGACGTAGATGAAGTAGTCCACCAGGGCCGGGCTGAAGGTCAGGGTCAGATTATCCCCACCGCTCTCCAGAAAGAGGAGGTCCGAATCCGGGAAGCGGGCCTCCATCTCCTCGAGGAAGGCGAGGTTCATCGTCGGGTCTTCCCTGACCGCGGTGTGGGGGCAGGCCCCCGTCTCCACGCCCAAGACCCGCTCCGGGTCGAGGATCCCGGCGAGGGTTCGCTTCACGTGCAGAGCGTCCTCCACCGTCACAATGTCGTTCGTCACGACGATGAGCTTGCGCCCCTCAGCGATCAACCGCGGGACCATCCTCTCGATGAGGGCAGTCTTCCCCGACCCCACCGGGCCGCCGACCCCGATGCGCGGGATCCGTTTAGCCATATCCTCCTCCCGCTCAGCTGACGAACAACCGCACCAGGGCTCGCTCGTGCACCATCCCCATGACGTCGATGAGAGGGGCGAAGACGCGCATGTCCTCGAGGCCCTTGTCCATGTTCTCCTGGACCACCCGGACCATCAGGGCCTTCAGCCGCCACAGAATGAGCTGGGCCTCTTCGTGGTCGAGCCGGATCAGGCGCATCGCGGCGCCGAGAACGCTCGTGGTGAAGGCGTGGAGCTCGATCAGCATTGCCTCCCTCCGCCCGATCCTGAGCGTGGCCGCCGCCGCCCCGAGCGCCACCGCCGAATTCCCCGGGCAGGCGCCGGCGACGACAGCGACCCGGTAGTCCTCTAGCAGGCCCCCGGGGGTGAGCTTGGTCGCCGTGGTGAGGATACGCTTGCCCACCCTCCGCGATGAGTCGCGCGCTTCCCGGACCAGCTTCATGGCAAAGAGGCGGCGGTCGATCTCCTGGAGGCGCCCGAGGTCTTGCCCCAGGGTGGCCCGATGCGCGTGGGAGAGCGCCACGCCGTCGGCGGGGCCCAGGACGTTCTCCAGATAGTCTCGCACCAGCAGTTCAACCTCCGCTTTCGAGACCAGCCCGGCGTGAACGAAGGCCTCGAACCCGTGAGAGAGCGTGTACAGGCCGGTCGGAAAGAAGGTGTCGGACAACTGCAGGGCGCTCAGGAACGCCACGCCGGACAGACCGGCGGGTGGCCTCTCGGCCTCGGACGGGAGCTCGGCCTCAGTGGTCATGCGCATGGGGGTGCGGGTGCTCGTGCGGGACCACCCTGGAGATGGCTCCGACGCTCCCGCGTTCGAATCGATACTCGATCCCCTCCAGGCCGTAGGTCTTCAGGACCGTTTCCATCACCTTCTTATCCACCGACACCGGGACATACACCGACGTCCCCTCGATTCTGACCGGCCAGTGCTGGTTACCCAGGACATGCCCGAGTTGGACGGCAACCCGGAGGAGGTCGGCGGCGGACGGGGCCGGCTTGACGCTGATCACAAGCACCTCCTCCGGCTTGAGCCGCGCCACGATCATCCGTCCCTCGGACTCGTTCAGATACAGAACGTCTCCATCGCGCAGGACCGTGCCCCGCCCGAGGCTCATCCCGATAGGACTGCCCCTGTCGGTGACGGTCCGGAGCCGCCCCTTTTGAGCCTCGAGCGCCGTCAGCTCCACCGTTTCCGCGCGGCCCGTCGCCTGGCACCGCCGGTAGAGATCGCCCAGACTCGCGTCCCCGTCAACGTTGCCCAGGATCTCCTCGATGACGATCATTGCATCACCCGATAGCGCACCCCGAGATCCGACGGAGGATCCCTGAAAGGAGCGAGCCGGACCGCCGGGAGACCTCGATGGCCACGATGTCCGGCCGTCGCTAGAACAGGAAATACCGTTGCGCCATGGGCAAGACGCGGGCCGGCTCGCAGGTGAGGAGCTCGCCGTCGGCACGGACCTCGTAGGTCTCCGGGTCCACCTCGACCTTGGGGAGGGCCGTGTTGTGGATCATGTCCTTCTTGCCCAGCGTGCGGCAGCGACGCACGGGGATCACCTGCTTTTGCAGTCCGAGCTTCTTGTGGATCCCGGCCTCATAGGCGGCCTGGGAGAGGAACGAGACGGAGATAGACTGCTTGGCGCGCCCCAACCCGCCCCACATATACCGGCCGATGATCGGCTGGGGCGTGGGGATCGTCGAGGCGGGATCGCCCATCGCGGCGTAGGCGATGAACCCTCCCTTGATGACCATCTCCGGCTTGACGCCGAAGAATTTCGGCTTCCAGAGCACGACGTCGGCCAGTTTTCCGATCTCGAGGGAGCCGAGGTGCTCCGAGAATCCGTGGGCGATGGCGACGTTGATCGTATACTTGGCGATGTACCGCTTTACCCGGACGTTATCGTTGTCCCCCCGTTCCTCCGGCAGGCGTCCCCGCTGCCGTTTCATCTTGTCGGCCGTCTGCCAGGTCCGGATGATGGTTTCGCCGACCCGGCCCATCGCCTGGGAATCCGACCCGATCATGCTCACGGCGCCCAAGTCGTGCAGGATGTCCTCGGCGGCGATGGTCTCGGCGCGAATCCGGGCCTCGGCCTGGGCGATGTCCTCGGGAATGCGCGGGTCCAGGTGGTGGCAGACCATCAGCATATCCAGGTGCTCTTCCACCGTATTGACGGTGTAGGGCATCGTCGGATTGGTGGACGACGTGAGGACGTGGGGATAGGAGACGATCTTGATGATATCGGGGGCGTGGCCGCCACCCGCCCCCTCCACGTGGTAGGCGTGGATGGTCCGGCCCCCGATGGCGGCGATCGTGTCCTCGACGAAGCCGGTCTCGTTCAGCGTGTCCGTGTGAATCGTCACCTGGACGTCATATTCATCGGCGACCTTCAGACAGCAGTCAATGGCGGCGGGGGTGGTCCCCCAGTCTTCGTGGAGCTTGAACCCCATGGCGCCGGCCTCAGCCTGCTCCCGCAGCGATTGCGGAAGGGAGGAGTTTCCCTTCCCCTGGAACCCGAAGTTCATCGGATACTCCTCCGCCGCTTCCAGCATCCGATGGATGTTCCAGGCCCCGGGGGTGCAAGTGGTCGCGTTGGTGCCGGTGGCCGGGCCGGTACCGCCCCCGATCATGGTGGTGATGCCGGAGCCGAAGGCCTCATTGACCTGCTGCGGGCAGATGTAGTGGACGTGGGAATCGATTCCCCCCGCAGTGGCGATGAGCCCCTCACCGGCGAGGGCTTCCGTGGAGGCGCCCACCACCATACCGGGGGAGACGCCCTCCATGATGTTCGGGTTGCCCGCCTTGCCGATGCCCACGATCTTTCCATCCCGGATCCCGATATCGGCTTTGACAATTCCCCAATGGTCCACGACGACGACATTGGTAATCACGAGGTCGAGGGCCCCGCTCTCCCGCGTCGCGTCGGGGGCCTGGCCGACGCCGTCCCGCAGGACCTTCCCCGGTCCATACCGGGTCTCCTCGCCGTACACGGCATGGTCCTTCTCGACCTCGATGATCAGGTCCGTGTCGGCGAGCCGGACCCGGTCTCCCGTCGTCGGTCCGAACATCGCGACGTAGCTGCGCCGGTCGATGCTGAGGGTCATTGGGTCGCTCCTTGGAACCGTCGGGCCCTGGCCCGCTCCATCGCCTTCCTGCGAACCTCGGGAGAGTTCAGGTCGCCATCGGTCAGGTTGTTCAACCCGCGCACGATCTTCTTCCCGAGGATCTCCACCAGGGTCACCTTCCGCTCGTCGCCGGGCTCAAAGCGCATCGTGGTCCCCGACGGGATGTTCAGCCGCATGCCGAGGGCCTTTTCCCGGTCGAACCGAAGGGCCTTGTTCACCTCGAAGAAATGATAGTGGGCGCCAACCTGGACCGGGCGGTCCCCGGTGTTGGCCACGACGATCTCGCACGTCCGACGCCCCCGGTTCGCCACGATATCGGAAGCTGCGCAGAGGATCTCCCCGGGTTTCATGCGCGCCTCCTCACCTGATCGGCGCATGGACGGTGACCAGCTTAGTCCCGTCCGGGAACGTGGCCTCGACCTGGACCTCGTCGATCATCTCGGCGACGCCGTCCATCACGTCCGCTCGCGTGAGGAGCTGAGTCCCGGCCTGCATCAGCTCGGACACCGACTTCCCGTCGCGGGCTCCCTCCATGATGTCGGCCGCCATGATCGCCATCGCCTCCGGGTAGTTGAGACGGAGGCCCCGCGCCCGGCGGCGGCGCGCCACCTCCGCGGCGGTGAAGATCAGAAGCTTCTCCTGCTCGCGCGGTGTCAGATGCATAGGCGACCTCCCGGATGCGGCGTTCGCTCCAGGGAAACCGTCACACGCTGAGGTAGGCGCTCACCTCAACGATCCGGAACGCTCCCGGATCGCTCTCCGGAGCCACGACGCCCTTTTCGATGACGTAGAAAACGATCGCAGATCGAGCGCGTGAAATCAAGGTACTGCTCGACGAACAGAATGGATCGCTTCCCCTCCCCGTACTGGTTACTTTCTCCATCCGAAGAGAACAGGGTCTCACGCCGCCCTTCGGCAGTCGTGATGCAGCCCATCGAGGACCGGGTAATGAGACACCGATTCATCGGGTTTACTGAGTGATTAGGACGCTCGGGTCGCCTCCAATCACGAGCGCATCTGCAAGAGCGGCGGGAGCGCCGTCGGTTGAGAGCGGCTGGGGCGCGCTAGCCGCTAGTTGTTTGGGTCGGTTGATCCACGCCTCCGAAGGAAGCAGAGGCGGTGCAGGTTTGCCTCGAGGGAAGCGCTCGGGGTGAGCGCGCCAGGCGCTTGCGAGCGTGGCGGCGCGTTCCGCGACGCGGGCAGGGGCGAGGCCGTGGTGCACGTCGTGCGGGGTGAGCAGGCCGAGCCCCGAGTGGTGGTGTTCGAGGTTGTACCAGCCGAAGAAATCGCCGCAGGCACCGCGTGAGTCCTCGAGTGAGCCGAAGCGCTCGGGGAAGGCCGGCCGGTACTTGAGGGTCTTGAACTGCGCCTCCGAGTAGGGGTTGTCGTTGGAGACGTGCGGCCGCGAATGGCTCTTGGTCACGCCCAGGTCGCTGAGGAGCAGCGCCACCGGCTTGGAGGTCATCGACGTTCCGCGGTCGGCGTGGATGGTGAGCTGGCCGGCGGCGATCTGCTGGCGCCGGCAAGTCTCCTCGATGAGGCGCTCGGCCAGGGCGGGGTTGCGGGCGCAGCCCGCGGTGGGCGGAACAACCGGCCTTTTGTATCCGATAAGCCCGCGCCCCTTCATTCAGGCCCCCGCGGCGACCGGCGGTTCGAGGTTCCGCTCGGCGTCCGCCAGACGCTGGTAGATGGCGGCTGCGTCCGGCGCGTCGAGGAGCGACCCCACCGCGCCCGGCTGCGCGAGCATCTGGACGAGCTTGGCGAGCCAGGGCAGGTGGAGTTCGTCGTACTTGAGGCCGAGCACGAAGAAGAGGTGCACGGGCCTGACGTCGAGCGCGTCGAAGTCGATGCCCTCCCGCGAGCGGCCGAGAACGAGGAAGGGTTTGACCACCTGCTCGGGGCTGCGCCGAAGCGTGTGGAGGAAGGCGAGCCCGTTGCCCATCGCGCTGGGCATGACGTTCTCGCGCTGGATGAGCGCACCCACGAACCACGTGGTATCACGCACCAGCCCCAACCGCTGCGCCTTCTCTGCGAGCTCGACGATCACCGAGGTCTTGCTCTTGCCCTGAAGCTCGGAGATGACTTGGCCCGGCTCGAAGCAGTTCGCCAGCGCCAGCATCCGCTTCGGAGATTCGCCGCGGGGCAGCTCGACGTAGCGCGGCGTCACGCCCAGCATCTGATCGTCGAGCCAGGTGTCGATCATCGCCTTCCGGAAGCGCCACTGGTTGCCGACCTTCATGCCGGGCAGCGCGCCGTCCGCGACGAGCTTGAGGACCGTGCGTTCGTTGACGTTGAGGTAGCCGGCAACCTGCTTGACCGTCATCAGGCGGTCTTCCATCGGGAGTCTCCGTCAGCAGTTTCGAACCGGCCTTGACGTTTGGTCCATTTTTACCTAGAAATACGTTGTTTGTCAAAGAACTACGAAGAAATCATGTACTTTATGGAGTACCTCCGGAGTCGAGCAATGACTGAACCGACAAAGAAGCGCAGGCGGAAGGGCAAGCAAGCGGCGGCAGCGCCGGAAGGGCCTGCGGCCACGACGCCCACCGCTTCCGCGAACCCCCCTGTTTCTGCGAACCCCGCCGTTGCCACACAGCCCACCCCCCCCCGCGCAGACTGAGTTCGCAGCGCAGTCGCCGACGACGCCCGCCCCGGAGCCCAAGGCGCCTGATGGCCAGAACCCGGCGTAGGCCCGGCCGTGGCCGTGGCTGATCCGGCGCGCATTCTGCTCTTCCACGAGCACCGGATGACGTCCGGCAACGTGCGCGAGCTTCTCGCCATGGAGGGGTTCGAGGTCACCTTGGCGCGCAGCTTCGTCGATGCGGTCGCGCATCTTGCGCCGGGGCGCTCGGACGTCCTTCTCGTCTATCTTCCGGAGACGGAGTTCGTCCGCAACACCTTCCTCTCGGAGACCCGACAGGCGGCGCCAGCCCTCCCCATCGTGGCGATGGCCGAGGTCGTTTCGGACGAACTGCGCCGGCTCTTCGCGCGATTCGGCGTGGCGGCCGTGCTGCTGGCGAGGGCCCCATGGCGCGAAGTCCTGCGCACGATCCGGGAGACGCTGGCAGCCGATGAAGCAGGTACCACGAAGTTCAACCAACCACGGAGGAACACATGACGCGCAGTGCGAAAACCGCACTCTTCACCCTGGCTCTGTCCGGCCTGCTGGCCGGCTGCGAAGACAAGCAGTGCAAGGCGGAGCTGCAGACCTGCCGGTCGACGTCCGAGTCGCAGGTCAAGAGCATGGACTCGCTCAAGGCCGAGAACGAGGGGCTGAAGGCCAAGGCGGCCCAGGTCGACCAGCTCATGGCTCGCGTCCAGGAGCTGACGAAGGAGAACGAGGCGCTCAAGGCCGCGCCGCCGAAGGTTGCCACGAAGCACAAGTAAGGAGTCACCGGAGGCGGCAGATGGACGCGAGGCGAGCCGGTGCCTGTGATGAGCTCGCGAGCTTGCACCGGACGATTGATTAAAGAGTGCTGGAGTTCTCGACCCTGCTGATCGCTGCGCGACGGGACTCGCCCGATCTGGAGCGGCTGCTCGGCGTCCTCGGAGACATCCAGAGACTGCTCGCGATCAGCGCCGATGCGGAGGAAGCATTCCTGTTCCCCCCGCTCGAACCGTGGCTCGGCGGCGCGAACGGACCGCTCGCTCGCGCCCGCAGGGCGCACGAGCAGCTGCGGCTCAGATTCCGCGACTACTGGGCGAGCACGGAGAGGCTGCTGTTCGCACCTCCGAGCGATCGCGCCGAGCGCCGGATCCTCGTTCACCGCGGCCATGAGCTGATTGCTGCCATCGAGGAGACTCTGGGCCTCGAGTACGAGTACATCTTCCGCTTCGCCGAGCGCGTGCTCGGCGAGGTTCGGGCAGCGGAAGTCGCGCGACAGATTGGACTGAACATAGGGCAGTCCATGTCCCCGGGGCTGGTGAGGCTTGCGAAGGCGGCGTCGGCCTGAGCCGGGGGAGCTGCTGCGTCGCGCAACCTGCCCCGCACTTCTCCAAGGGGATAGATTCTTCCTTCGTCGCTTCTTTGCGCCCAGCAAACGCGTTCCTCTCGTTCAGGCAGCCTCGGCGAAGAGCCTGGGGAAGGCGACTTCGCGGAGCTTGATGGCGGCCGCCATGGGCCTGCGCCCCGAGAACGAGACACGCCAGCGGCGCGAGCGGGGGATTTTGGCGATGAGGCCGTGCGCATGCAGCCGGCGGAGGAGTCGGGTGACCTGGCCAGGCTGCTTGTCGGATTCGGCTGCGAGAGGGAACGGGGTGCGTGCGAGCTTCTCGCGCAGGTCGCGGTTGGTGAAGCCGTGCAGCGCGTGCTCGCCCGCGAGCAGGACCTCGAAGAGGGTGCGGTCGTGGGGGGAGAGCGGGTTGAAGGGCCGCACCGTCCTGCCGTTCGCGGTCGTGGCGGCGTGGGTGATGGCGTCGAGCTCGCGGATGGCCGGGGTGGGGTCATCGACGCGGGCGAGGGCAGCGAGGTAGCGGACGTTGCTCTGTGAATTTGACGCGGTGCTTGACCCTGCACCCCGGCAAGCGCTTGCCGCCGAGATCATTCTCGAAGTGGTCGCTGACCACTTCGCCTCTGAATTGGGCCCACCAGCTTCCGTCCGAGGAAGCTCATCACGTCCTTGGCGCCGAAGTAGAGCGTGCTGTATTCGAGCAATCTCGGCATCAGGTCCTGGAGGTCGGTGCGCTTGCGGAAGAGGATATCGGTCGAGTACTCCGCCTGCGCCGTCACCCAGTAGTACTGCATCGGCTTCAGCAGATTGCCGAGCAGCGGGTTGATGCGCGGGGCGTAGCTGTAGCGCCCGAGCAGCCGGACCCAGTCGACGCTCGGAAACTGGTCGGAGATCTGCTGCGCGCGCTCGAGGTCGCTCAGGTGCACGAACGCGTTGCCGGCCTGGATGTACTTGATGCCGCGCCGATCGAGCTTGCGCGCCAGCCACTCGTGGCCGTTGACGTAGACCTGGATCTGAAACGGGAACCACGTCTGCAGCTTGACGTGGATGAGGCCGAGGTCGCGATCCATGAAGTAGTAGTAGAGCTGCAGGCACTTTCGTCGAGTCGACTGGACGAACGGAATGCGCTCCTTCCATGTCGGCTCTCAGCACCTATGGACCCCGGTTTCTCAGAAGCATTCCCCCCGGGGCGCACGTGACGGTGCAGAGTTGATCACCTCGCCTTTCGCTGTCCAGTGCGCGGGTCGGGCTTGAGGCGCCGTCGGTAAGACTCGCCGTCGATCACCAGGTCGTAGGAGTTGCTGGTGAAGCGATCGATCGCGCTCTGGGCCCGCACCGGGTCGGCGAAGGTGGCGAGCCACTCGTCGGGGCCGCGGTTGGAAGTGACGATCATCGAGCCTGCTCGGTGTCGCTCGGTGAGGATCTCGTACGCGTCGCGGCTCTCCTGCGCATCCATCACGTCGAGGCAGAAGTCGTCGACGATGAGCAGGTCGACGGCGATGAGCTTGCGCAGCTCCATCTCGTGCGAGTTGTCGAGCCGTGCGTGCTTGAGCGTCTTGAGCATGTGGTCTGCGCGCAGCGCCAGCACCGAGTGGCCGCGGCGGCAAGCGATGTGCCCGAGAGCATGCGCGAGGAAGGTCTTGCTGACGACGACCGGGCCGACGATGGCGAGGTGGTGATGCGACTCGAGGAAGCGCAGGGAGACGAGCTCGTTGAGCAAGATCTTGTCGAGGGTGAGCTTGGCGGAATCGTCCCAGGCCTCGAGCTGCCTGGCGGGATCGAGGCGAGCGCGCTGCACGCGCAGCGTGGTGGCGAGCCCGTCGCGGCGGGATGCCTCGTCGGCGAGCACGAGCAGGAGAAAGTCCTGATGAGGTATCTTCTGCTGCCGCGCCAATGAGACACGCTCGGGCAGCGTGTCGAGCATGCGCGAGAGCTTGAGCCTGCGCAGCACGGTCCTGAGATCGGGTGAAATCGCTTCGCTGGTCACGTCGTCTCCTCCTCCGGCTTCTCCGCGTCGCGGGAGGCGAGCGGCAGTGCGAACTGGCTGGGCGGGCGCAGGAAGCGCGCCAGCGGAATCACCTTGGCTGTGGGAGGCAGCGGCGCTGGAGGAGGCGCGAGCTTGAGCATCCGCTCGAGGCGATGCACGTCGAGCATCTCGAGCGCCAGGGCGGTCGCGCAGGCCGACTCGACGCGCATGTCGCCGTAGCGCCTAGCGAGGCCGAGCAGCGCGTAGACGCGGCGCATACGCGTCCAGGGCAGCGGCCCGTCGAGGAGCGCGTGGGCGAAGCGCCCGATCGCCTCACCCTGCTTTTTGGCCTGCTGCTCGAGGAAGGCGACGTCGCGGAGCGCGTACGCCGTCTTGTGCTCGGGGTAGTCGCTCGCGTCGATCGACTTGCCCCCGGGAAGCTGGCGCGCATGCGTCTTGAGGAGCGCGGCGCCGTCGTAGAAGCGCACCGTACTCCGGTCGGCGCGCGCGCGCAGGCGCTTGCCGACGAAGCGTGTGGGCAGCGAATAGAGCGCCTTGGCCACCTGCGCGCACTGGTCGCGTGCGACCAGCGGCTCGCACCAGAGCGGCACCTCGTACGGCTCGAGCGGAGGCGGCAAGAGAGCGGGTCTCTCCTCCGCCTCGAAGTGCTCGAGCGGCATGCGCTGCGTGCGCGTGTGGCGGCGGCGGCCGTACTCCTCGCTGCACCAATGCCGGGCGCGGTCCTGCGCCTGCTCCAGCGAGTAGAGTCGCTCGCCGGCGAAGCAGTCGTCGCGCACCGGCTGCACCGCCCGCTCGACGCGCGCCTTGTCGCGCGGGCTGCGCACCCGCGTTGTGTCGATGTGGAAGCCGCGCGCCTGCGCGTACTCGAGAAAGGCGGCGGTGATGCGCGGCGCGAGCGGGTCCGCCGTCTGCACGATGCTCTTGGTGTTATCGACGATGAGCACGCGGAAGATGCCGCCGAAGAACTCCCACGCCGTCTCGCAGGCGGCGATCGCGGTGCGCGTCGTCTCCTCGAAACAGGCGTAGACGAAGCGGTGGCGCGAGCGCACCGCAGTGAAGATCCAGGCGCGGAAACGGCGGCGCTTGCCGAACAGGTCAGGCTCCAGCAGCGTCATCCAACCGGTGTCGATCTGCACCTCCTCGCCCGGCCCGCAGTCGGCCACCGGCACCGTGGTCGCGGCGCGTCCGAAGTCCAGCTCCGCCACCGCGAAGCGGTGCAGCGTCGGGTAAGGGATTTCGACGCCGCGGCGCACGAGCAGTCGCTGCACCTTGCTGAGCTTGAGGCGCTGCGCCAGGTGCTGCGCGATGAAGTCGCGCTCCCGCAGGCACAAGTCCCAGCTCTCCCCGTGCGGCCGCTCGACGGGCGAGCGCAGCATCGCGAGGACCTGCGCGAACTGCTCATCGGTCAAGAACTGTGGCCCGGGCGTCAGCCCGCAGGCCTCCGCAGCCCGCAGGTAGCGGCGCACCGTCTTGACGTCCAGCCCGAGCTGCGCGGCGATCGGCTTTTTGCCGACCCCCGACAACCACAGCCTGAGCACCTCTCTGAGCTCCAGCATCGTGACCTCGCGATAGGCCATCGACCCTCCTTGCCCGCCGGGGCAGGGAGAGTCGTAGCCGCAACGTCACGCGCGATGGGAGGGGGGAAAGGTGCTGAGAAAAATCAGCCCGAGGGGGGGAATGCTCGTGAGAAAAACCTCACGACAGGGTCCCTACCTCGTGAGAACCGACAGCCACCACCACCGGCTCGCCGCGCCTGCCGTCGCCCAGCCTGCGCGAAAAGCCGCGCTCAGCCCTCAATCACGTCGCTCGGCAACAGCAACGTGGGGCGGCCGACAGCGATCTGCCCGCGGAATAGTGTCAAGCGCGCCAGCCAGATTCTACTCGGCGTTTTCGAGTCTCTGAGGAGCGCTCAACATAAGAACTGACTCAACAGGATACCTGTAATGTTGAGCTCAACATTACAGATACCAAGACCAGGAGATGCTGAGCGGCGCGCTCAGCGCCCAGGTCCGAGGCCCCGACCCCGAACGGGTGCTGAAGACATTGCCACACGAAACGCGGTCTCTTGAGGCCACCGGAGGAAGTCCGCCGCGCTGTCGAACGCCGGACCAAGGTCGACTGGAGCTCCGTTATCAGACGCTTCGTTCGCCCTAGCGCGCGACGGGCTGCCGCTTGCGCCGCTTCAGGCGGAACGTCCCCACGCCTTTCGCGACCAGGTGACCGGCGGCGTCGCGCCTCGCCCTCGCAGAAGACCAGGGTACGGCCCCCGCGGAGCACGCGACCTTCCGCGGTGAGCGAGCCGGCCGCGGAGTGGAGGAAGGTCACTCCGAGGTTGACGGTGACCACGCCGAGTCCCGGCGGAACGGTGGAGCGGACCGCCGAGCCCATCGCCACGTCGAGCAACGTCATCACCACGCCGCCGTGCGCGAAGCCCCAGCTGTTGGTCAGCTTCTCGCGCAGCTCCAGCGAGACCACTGCCCGGCCCTTCTCGCGGTGCCCGGGCCGGGCGCCGAGCAGATCGAGGAAGGGGATCTCGACGCCGAAGAAGGCGCTGCCCACGGACTGGGTCACGCGATGCAGGCGCCTCCGTCCACCGCGATGTACTGCCCGGTGATGTGACGGGAAGCGTTCGAGGCGAGGAAGGCGATGGTGCCCTCCAGGTCCTCGTCGCCGCCGAGCCGCCCGAGGGGCGTGGCGGCGATCACCGACTTCTCGATCTTCTCCAGCAGGCCGCGGGACTGGTCCGATACCAGGTGCGGAGATGGCGTACCGTCGAAGCTGACCCAGAACGTTGCCGGCCCCGCACAGTGGCGGCGGGACGGCCTCTCTGGTATCCCCGGAGCCGCACGTGGCTCGTACCCTGGCAGCGCCTCGCGTGGTCAACATCGCCGACCTGAGTCGGCTGGCGAAGCGGCGCCTGCCCAGGGTGGTGTTCGACTACATCGATGGTGGGGCCGAGAGCGAAGTCACGCTCCGCGAAAACTGCCGGGTCTTCGACCGGGTGACCTTCCGTCCTCGCGGGGCGGTGGCCGCGCCGAAGACGGACTTGCACACTACCGTTCTCGGCACCACGCTCGCGCTGCCGTTTCTACTCGCGCCCGTGGGGAGCACGCGCATGTTCTATCCGCGCGGCGAAGCAGTGGCCGCGCAGGCCGGTGGCGAGGCCGGCACCGCTTACGTTCTCTCGACGCTCTCCGGATGCACGATCGAGGAGGTCAAGGCCGCCACCACTGGCCCCTGCTGGTATCAGGTCTACCTCGTGGGTGGCCGCGAGGTCACCCGCGCGGCCATCGAGCGCGCACGAGCCGCGGGTTTTTCGGCGCTGGTGGTGACCATCGACACCCCCGTGGCCGGGCTCCGCGAGCGGGACGTGCGCAATGGCACGAAGGAGCTCGTCAGCCGCCGGCCGTGGACCATGCTGCCCTTCGTCTGGCAATTCCTGGCCCGGCCCCGATGGCTGGCCGGCTTCCTGTCCGACGGGGGGATGA
>WNFC01001606.1_pt1 | contig 46165 bp, 39 predicted proteins | sample 5400541 | NCBI WGS metagenome assembly WNFC01 (sample SAMN13153342, study PRJNA577476) | soil metagenome | isolation source: 120 cm saprolite under Douglas fir tree site 2 hole 2 replicate 1 | place: USA:California | collected 2015-04-18 | reverse complement strand
TATCACCTTTTCTGCGCGCAATATTGCGGCACCCAGCATTCGGGAATGATCGGAGACGTGGTGGTTATGGATCCCGCCGAATATCAGACATGGCTCTCCGGCGGAGTTCCGACTGGTTCGCTGGCGCAGAACGGACAAGCTCTGTTTCAGCAACTCGGATGCTCCACCTGCCACCGCTTTGACGTGCAGGGGCGAGGCCCGAATTTGACCGGTGTGTACGGCAAGCCAGTCTTGCTGGAAGACGGACGGACGGTTGTTGCCGACGAGAATTACGTGCGCGAATCCATCCTGGTTCCGGCCGCGAAAGTGGTCTCCGGATTCAAGCCGGTCATGCCGTCATTTCAAGGACAAGTCAGCGAAGAGCAATTGACTTCGCTGGTGGAATACGTCAAATCATTAAGTCAGGTGCCGGCAGCACCGGTTGGCAACGCAGCTTCTCTGAAGCCCAAGGAATAGCAATGGCGACCGCAGTAGCAAGCATGGAAAAGAAGAATTACCTGAATGCAGAGTACGGCATTCGCTCGTGGCTGTTCACCACAGACCACAAGCGCATTGCCCTGCTTTACCTCATTTCGATTACTGCCTTTTTCTTTATTGGTGGATTTTTTGCTTTACTGATCCGACTGGAACTACTCACCCCGGCGGGTGACCTAATGTCGGCCGACATGTACAACAAAGCCTTCACTATGCACGGGCAGGTGATGGTCTTCTTTTTCCTGATTCCTTCCATTCCCGCCGTGCTGGGGAACTTCCTGGTTCCGATGATGATCGGGGCCAAAGATCTCGCCTTGCCCCGCATCAACCTGATCAGCTGGTATATCTACATCATTGCGGGAATTCTTTATCTGCATTGCATAGTGACCGGCGGCGTGGATACGGGCTGGACGTTCTACACTCCGTTTTCCACGATGTTCAGCAACACCCGCGTGGTTGAAGCCGGACTGGCGATTTTTATTTCAGGATTTTCGTCCATCCTTACGGGCTTGAATTTTGTAGTCACCGTGCACCGCATGCGCGCTCCGGGAATGACCTGGTCGCGCCTGCCCCTGTTTGTATGGTCGCACTATGCCACCAGCATCATCATGCTACTCGGCACTCCTGTCATAGCCATCACCCTGGTGCTGGTGGTATTGGAGCGCACGCTGAACCTCGGCATCTTCGATCCCAATCGTGGCGGCGACCCCGTCCTGTTCCAGCACTTGTTCTGGTTTTACTCCCACCCCGCCGTGTACATCATGATTCTGCCTTCGATGGCAGTGATCAGCGAAATCATCCCTTGCTTCTCGCGCAAGCGGGTCTTCGGATACAACTTTGTTGCCATGTCCAGCATTGCGATTGCAGCGATCGGTTTCCTGGTCTGGGCGCACCACATGTTCGTCGCCGGGATATCGGTTTACTCCGCGCTGGTGTTCTCATTCCTCAGTTATCTGGTCGCCGTGCCCTCGGCAATCAAGGTCTTTAACTGGACGGCCACCATGTACAAGGGTTCGGTGTCATTCTCGACGCCGATGCTCTATGCATTCGGCTTCATTGGACTGTTTACCATTGGCGGACTGACCGGGCTGTTCCTTGCCTGCCTGGGGCTTGACCTGCACGTTCACGATACCTATTTTGTGATCGCCCACTTCCACTACGTGATGGTCGGAGGTGCGGTCATGGGATATTTAGGTGGCATGCATTTCTGGTGGCCAAAAATTTCGGGACGAATGTATCCGGAATCCTGGGGCCGGGCTGCCGCGCTCATCGTCTTCCTGGGATTCAATCTGACGTTCTTTCCACAGTTCGTGCTCGGCTATCTGGGCATGCCGCGGCGTTATTATGACTATTCGCATATGCCAGAATGGCAAGCCTTGAATGTGCTCTCGACGGCGGGTGCGACCATCCTGGCGGTGGGATATCTACTGCCGATGGTTTACTTCCTCTGGTCGCTACGTTACGGCAAGATCGCGTCCGACAACCCGTGGGGCGCGACTGGCCTGGAGTGGAGAACGTCATCGCCTCCGCCCACTTTTAACTTTGATGAAACTCCGGTAGTGACCTGGGAAGCCTATGAGTACGAAAAAATGCCGCTTCCGGAAGAGGTGACGCTTGAGCGATAGTCCCCCGGTCGCAGAGCACGTAGAACACACCGAACACGACCGTCCGGAACTGCGGCATCACTTCGCCGACGAAGTACAGCAGCGCAATGCGGCGTCGCTGGGCATGTGGTGGTTTCTGGGCACCGAAATCATGTTTTTCGGCGGCATGTTCTGCGCCTATCTGATTTACCGGATCAAGTATTTCCCGGAGTTCGCTGTAGCGAGCCGGAGCCTGGACCTCAAGGTCGGCGCCTTGAACACCGCCGTGCTTATCTGCAGTAGCTTGACCGTTGCCCAGGCAGTTCGCGCGGCACAGATGGGCAAGCGCATGCTGCAGGTAAAACTTTTGCTGGCAACACTCTTTTTCGGGCTGGTTTTCCTGGGGGTAAAGGCTTACGAGTGGGACATGAAATACCAAGAGCACCACATCCCCACCTTCGACTTTAATGCCAAGAATCTGATGCAGACGCCACAGGACCGCCACCTGCTGGGACTGGACAAGATATCTGATCCCGTGGAACTGCGCAGGAAGGAAGCGGAGATTCAGCAACGCTCGCAGATTTTCTTTTCGCTGTACTTTGCGCTGACTGGGATGCACGCCATCCACATGATCGTCGGCGTCGCCATTTTCAGCGTGATCACATGGATGGCATGGAAAGGGCGATTCACGCCGGAATATCACACGCCTCTCGAAATCGCAGGACTGTATTGGCACTTTGTAGATATCGTCTGGATTTATCTTTTCCCATTGCTGTATTTAATTGACCGGCGGCCGGGAGCTTGAGCGAATCTATGTCTGAACATTCCGGGCACATTGTTCCGAGCAAACTGAATTGGCTGATCTGGGCGATTTTGATGGTGGCCACTTATGTCACTTATCGGGTCGCGCAGATCGACCTTGGGCTGTTCAATACGGTCGTGGCCCTCGTCATCGCCACCTGTAAGGCGTCGATCGTCGTGCTGATCTTCATGCAGGTCAAGTACACCAGCGAAAAGATGACCAAGGCGGTACTGATTTTCGCGGTCGCCTGGCTGATTCTGCTCCTGTTTTTAAGCCTGACGGATTACTCCTCGCGTTTCGCGGGTTAGAGCAGTCAGCATTCAGCAACCAACTGTTGTGGAGCGACGGGCGTCTCGCCTGTCAAGCGGCGCGAACTAGACTCCACAATCATCCATGCCAACTCGGCTTATTGCTGAATGTTATCTTTGATCGTGAGATCAGCCTCGCTTCATGCTTGATAACTCAGTAAAACACTCGCATCTTGACTCCAAAGCCCTGGAATCCTCTCTGCGCCGCCATCTCCGCGGCGAAGTTCGCTTCGACAACGGCAGCCGCGCGCTTTACGCCACCGACGGTTCCAACTACCGTCAGGTGCCGATCGGCGTGGTGCTTCCCAAAGACACGGACGATGTAATCGCGGCAATCTCGGTGTGCCGGGAGCACAGCGCGCCGGTGCTCTGCCGCGGCGGAGGGACTTCGCTTGCCGGGCAATGCTGCAACGTCGCCGTGGTGCTCGATTTCTTCAAGTACATGGCGGCGATTGTCAAGCTAGACCCAAATCGCCGGATCGCGCGAGTCCAGCCGGGCGTGATTCTCGATCATCTTCGCGGCGCGGCAGAGAAACACAATCTGACCTTCGGCCCTGATCCGGCGTCGCATAGCCGCTGCACCATCGGCGGTATGGTAGGAAACAACTCCTGCGGCGTGCATTCGGTGATGGCGGGAAAAACCGACGAGAACATCGAGGAACTCGAGGTCCTCACCTATGACGGCATTTGCATGCGAGTGGGCGCAACCAGCGATGCGGAGTTGGAGGCCATTATCCGCGCAGGCGGCCGTCGCGGCGAGATTTATGCGGGCATGAAGGCCATCCGTGACCAGTATGCCGGCCTGGTACGCCAGCGCTTTCCCAACATCCCGCGCCGGGTTTCAGGATACAACTTGAATTTTCTTCTCCCGGAATATGGGTTTCAAGTGGCGCGGGCGCTGGTCGGCTCTGAGGGCACGTGTGTAACGGTGCTCGAGGCCACCTGCCGACTGGTCGAGAGTCCGCCCGAGCGCGTGCTGCTGCTAATCGGCTGCCGCGACGTGTACGAATGCGCCGACCTGGTTTCGGAGGTCTTGTCGCATCACCCGATCGGTCTCGAGGGGATGGACAGCCTTCTCGTCGAGTACACCCGCCGCAAAGGAATCAACCCTGAAGGGTTGGCCCTACTCCCTGAGGGCGGAGGATGGCTTCTCGCAGAGTTCGGCGCGCAGACAGCGCGCGAGGCGGAATCGCAAGCGCGCGGATTGATGGAGACCCTCGGCCGATCCGCCCATCCACCGAGCTTCCGCCTCCTCACCGACAAGCGGGAGGCGAGAAAGGCCTGGGAGGTCCGGGAGTCCGCATTGGGCGCGGTTTCTAACGTTCCGGGGGAGCCGGCGACGTGGGAAGGATGGGAAGACGCGGCAGTCGCTCCCGAGAAGCTCGGCGGGCTGCGTCCACAACCGCATCAGCTTCGATCTTCAGTCGGACGGAGGCCTCAAGAAATTCCGCAGGTTTGTGGAAGAAGCAGCGGACCTGGTTGTCTCTCACGGCGGCTCCCTTTCCGGCGAACATGGAGACGGTCAGGCGCGGGCCGAATTGCTTCCGAAGATGTTCGGCCCCGAACTGACGGAGGCCTTTCGCCGGTTCAAGGCTTTTTGGGATCCAGAGTGGAAGATGAATCCTGGCAAAGTTGTTTTGCCCAACAAGCTGGACGCTGATCTCCGCCTGGGCACTGACTACCGCCCATGGCAGCCGGAGACTCATTTTAAATTTCCGCAGGACAACGGAAGTCTCGCGCAAGCCACGCTTCGCTGCGTGGGAGTTGGCAAGTGCCGCCAATATGAAGGTGGAATGATGTGCCCCAGTTTTCGCGCCACTCGCGAAGAGGAGCATTCAACCCGAGGCCGCGCCCACTTGCTTTGGGAAATGACCCAGGGGGATGTGGTCCGCGACCAGTGGCGCGACCCACACGTGAAGTCGTCGCTCGATCTTTGCCTCTCCTGCAAAGGGTGCAAGAGTGATTGCCCGGTGGGAGTGGACGTTGCAACCTACAAGGCCGAATATCTTTCGCACTACTACGAGGGCAAGCGGCGACCTCTGAATCATTACGCATTTGGACACATTGACCGCTGGGCGCGAATTGGGTCGTCGTTTCCTGGCATTGCGAATTTCCTCACCCAGACTCCGGGCTTGCGGGATATTGCGAAATTCCTGGCAGGAGTTTCGCCGCAGCGGACCATCCCCGCCTTCGCCCGCACCAGCTTTCGTGGCTGGTTTGCGCGGAGAAGACCTGCAGATCCAGCGACGCCGGTTGTGCTGTGGCCGGACACCTTCAACAACTACTTTCACCCGGAGACAGCGATTGCGGCGGTCGAGGTTTTGGAAATGGCGGGATTCCAGGTGCAATTACCGACAGACAACGTCTGCTGCGGACGCCCGCTCTACGACTTCGGCATGCTGGACCGTGCCAAGAAATTGCTCTTGCAGACCTTGGCAACTTTGGATCGCGAGATCGCGGAGGGGATCCCGATAGTTGTGCTGGAGCCGAGCTGCGCCTCGGTATTTCGCGACGAACTGCTGAATCTTTTCCCAGACGATTCGCGGGCCCAGAAGCTCTCGGCGCAGGTTTTTCTGCTGAGCGAATTTCTGCAGAGCAAAGCGCATCTTTCGCGCTTGCCCACGCTTTCCCGCGAGGCGTTAGTCCATGGGCACTGTCATCAGAAATCCGCCTTGAAGATGACGGATGAGGAAGCGGTCCTGCGGCGGCTTGGCGTGGACTACGAAACGCCCTCGCCCGGATGCTGCGGTATGGCGGGAGCGTTCGGATTTGAAAAAGAGAAGTATCCGGTTTCTCTAGCCATTGGCGAGCTCGAACTGCTACCTGCGGTGCGAAACGCGCCACCCGACTGGCTCATCATCGCCAACGGCTTTAGCTGCCGCGAGCAGATTCAGCAATGCACCGGAAGGCACGCGCTGCATCTGGCAGAAGTCATTCAGTTGGCGATGCAGAAGAAATTGTAGAAGTCCATGTGGGGCGGGCGCCCTCGCCCGCCGTCCGCCTAACCCCGCAACAGCCTCCTCAGAAGGCGCAAAGCCCTTACCCCGCGGTAGAGCGGAAAAAGTGCATCAGGAAGCCGGATTGACTGCCATTCCCCAACGCTCGGCCTAGTAGCAAGTCTCCAGATCAAGCGCATGCGGTCTTGCCAGCGCTCCCGGACTAGCGTCATGAAATGAAAATAAGCTGCCGATTCAGGTTCAGGCTCGGCGCCACGAACCAGCGCGGGTTCGACTTCAGGTACTAATCCCTCAGCGCCATCGTGCCGGAGCAGGTCTGGCGCCTTTAGTCCAAGTAGATTGTGCGCCAGCAGCAGTGAAATCGCCAGAATTCTCGCAATCCCCAACCGTCGCGCCTCCGCGTCGAGCCAGTCCCAATCCAAGTCGAAGCTGGCCAGAGTCGCGATGTCGCGCTGCATGCCAAGATGCGCCCACCTGTGCTTCGCCGCATGCACGCACAGGACCAGCATAAGGTCCTCCCTGCCCAGAGTGCGCAGGCGCAAACCATCGAGGTCCAACTCGACCGAGCGCGCGAACAGGGCTTCCATGTCGAAATTGATCGAGTAAAAGCGAGGCAGAATCTGCCACTGTCCTCCACCAGATTGCGGTCCGCACCCAAACCAAACACGTATTCATAGCCGGAGCGCAAATATACTTCTTCCTGCCGGAGCGATAGCTGAAGTTTTGGTATGTAGCCTAGTTCTTGGAGTGCCCAGCGCGCGCGCGTGACATCTGACGCCCTCACCAGGAAGTCAAGGTCGCCGAACTGGCGCATGGCCGGGTCGCCATACAAAAACTGCCCCAAGGCCGCGCCCTTGTGGGCCAGAACCTGGATCCCGTGGTGGTCGAACTGCCGTAGGATACGCGCTAGTTTGGCCGTGAAGCGGAGTACGCGACGCTCCTGGTGCACAAATCGCGCACCAATCGCAGACTGGACGCTGGCCGGGACGTCGTCGCGGCCGCGAAGTGCCGAGTACAGCGCGGGCGTCAGGCGGTGCTGGTCAGCGAGGCGTAGAACGCGGTCCCAATTGAGCGGCAAGGCCAGTATCGAACCCAGACTCGCTTCGCAACGGGGAGCCGGCTGCAAGCACACCAGCAGCAGCTCGAACTCCGGCGCAAAGCGCAAAGGCCGTGGTTCAATTGCAACTGGTTCGATCTGTGCGGCTGCGGCCAACGAGGCTCCTAGTGAAACCGAGCTCCTGTGAACTAACTATGTCCGCCTGCGAATTCTACTTCGGACAATTGCAGTCACTCTCCATAGAATCTTCTTACGGTTGAGAAGATCGTGAAAGTACCTGCAGTTGATCTACCTCCACCTCTATCCACAATGAACAGCGTAGTCATCGAATCCGTTGACAAGATCTTTCGCCCCGCCAATTTCTTTTGGTTCGGAGCTGCACGCGCAGAAACCCATGCACTCAAGGAAGTCTCGCTGAACGCCGCCGCGGGAGAAGTGCTTGCCCTTCTCGGTCCGAATGGGAGCGGAAAAAGCACTACTCTGAAACTGGTCTCGACCATGCTGTTGCCGGATCGTGGTCGAGTCTTCGTAGGAGGCGCCGACACTCAGCTTCAGTCCCAGGCAGTCCGAAGACAGGTTGGATTCGCGCTGGCGTCCGAGAGGTCCTTCTTCCCGCGCTTCACCGCTCGGGAGAACCTGGATTTCTTTGCTGCTCTTGAGGATTTGCCTCGGCGCGAGCGTCCGCACCGCGTTGAGTCTGTACTGCGAGATGTTGGGCTGCAGGACGCCGGCGGCAAACAGGCAATGAAGCTTTCGTCCGGCATGTACCAGCGTCTGGGCATTGCTCGTGCTCTTATCAAGCGACCGTCGGTTCTGTTGCTCGATGAACCTACCCGCAGCCTCGAGCCCGCGGCCGCCAGCCATCTGTGGCGGCTGATTCGCGAACTGGCAAGTAACGGCATCACCATTCTTCTTGCCACTCACAATTTTTCTGAAGCGGTCGCAGTCGCTGACCGCATCGCAATTTTGCAAAAGGGAGAGTTGCTGGCGGTGCGGCGCGCGGGCGGTTTAAGCGTCGAGCAATTACGAGACTTCTATCTGGAAATTACCGGTGAACGAGATCCGTTCGAATGGCCGGAAGGAGTGCCCGCGTGATTCTCGACAAGGCCGCGGCCGTCCTCAAGAAAGATGTTCTTACCGCTCTGCGTTATCACAACGGATTCGTGCTCGGGGGGCTGGGAACGGTGGCGCAGTTGGCCACGTTTTACTACTTCTCGCGTGCGGTGGGGCCGCAATTTCACCCTGAGGGGATGCCGTATTTCTTGTTCCTGCTGGTTGGAACTGGATTTTTTACCTTCCCGATTACCGGCATGCACAGCTTGTTGCGGACCATCCAGGAGTCGCAGCAGAGTGGCACGCTCGAAGTGCTGATGACTACTTCCACGCCCCCTGCAGTGCTTCTTTCTTTGAGCGCAATATCCGCCTTCGCCGGCGGCCTGGTGCAGCTGGTTCTGTATGTCGGCGCGGGGGTACTAATATTTTCGCCTGCGGTCCATATGAGCCTTCTGGGCTGCGCATCGGTATTCATTTTTTCGGTGTTGATTTCGATCGCTATCGGGATCTTCGCCGCCGGTCTCCAGATTTCGATCCATAAGGGTTCGGCGGTGCTTTGGCTGCTGGGGTCGAGCGCGTGGCTGATGGCGGGAACGTTGTTTCCGGTTGCCGCTTTGCCGCGTCCGGTGCGCCTGTTTTTTAGCTTGCCGCCTTTGACCCATTCTCTGACGGGAATGCGGCTGGCGCTGCTGCAAACATCGAGCTCAGCGGGGCTGCTGCGTGAAATCGAGATTCTTGCTATCTTCTCCGCGTTTCTCTTGCCGCTCAGCGTGATTTTCTTTTCCTGGACGGTCCGCCGCGCCCGCCAACTTGGTACGCTCTGTTTCTACTGAAGTTCTACGCAAGCTTGCGCGTTACTTTGGTTTTCCCGCCGCCTGGATACCAGCCAATCAACCGCGGGCCTGCGCATACAATTTCCTCCAACCCTATAAACCATGGAGACACGCTCTTATCAGCGGCACGGTACGCGAGTGCGAGCGCAAATTCCCGTGCGCGTCGCCAGCCTGGATCCGGTGACCACGTTTTCCGAGAACTGCCACACCCTGCTGGTCAATCCGAAAGGATGTGGCGTCCGTTTTCCTCGCGCACTTAAGCCGGGATCGCGGGTTCGGGTTGATCAGTTGCCGGGAGGAGGAAGTGCGACCGCCCAGGTAGCGTGCAGCCTGCCGCCAACCAAGGGAAGCAGGTTCTGGATCATCGGTATCGGTCTGGACTATCCAGCAAACCTCTGGTGCCTGAAACCGAGCCCCGCCGACTGGCCCGAATACGCCTCCGTCCCAAGCTACTTTCCGGTTCCAACCACTGCCACAAAATGAGGGCTACCGGAGTCAGATCCGGTGATGTTTAGGTTTCCGGCCCTCGGACCGGCAATCGCTGGCTTGAAAAAGACCTGGATCGTGCAACCCGCGCCAGCCGCAAGACTCTGTCCGCAATCGGTCTTTTCTGAAAAGTCTATTCCCGACAGAAGGACATCTTTGAGTGTAATGGCTTCGTTCGTAGGATTGCTGATAGTGATGGTCGCTGGCTGACTTTGCGAGCCGACCGCGAGGTCGCCGAAATCTAGACTGGCTGGCGAGATGGCCAAGGAAGCGGGGGCGGCTTGGCAACGAGCCAATTCGCCAGCCCCTGTCAGCGCCAGAAAGCAAGCGCCTATTACTCCGATTAGCCATGCCTTCAAAGCTTGCTCCCAACTGATTCGCGTCTGCCAAAGACGGCGGTCCCGACACGGACGCAAGTTGCACCTTCTTCGATGGCAACTTCGTAATCGTGGGACATGCCCATGGAAAGAACTTCCATGTGGACCGCTGATGGTCTCCGGCTGGCGATATGATTGAACAATTCGCGCATCTTGCGGAAGTTGGGACGCGATTGCTCGGGATCGTCGCTGAACGGCGGCACCGTCATCAATCCGCGAAAAGGGAGAGAAGTCAATTCCGGCGCGGCGTTCAGCAGATCTTGCAGTTCCGTGGAATCCGGCGCTACACCACTTTTCGCAGCTTCGCCTCCTATGTTGATTTCGATCAGCACGGAGAGCTTTTTGCCGAGGTCCGAGGCTGCGGAGTTTAGCTTGCGCGCCAGGCGGACAGAGTCCACGGAATCTATGTGGCTAAACAATTCCGCCGCTTGGGCCGCTTTGTTGGTCTGAAGGTGGCCGATCATGTGCCACTCGGCGTCACGCAGGTCGCGCAAGGCTGCGATCTTTCCCGCAAATTCCTGCACTCGATTTTCGCCGAATATGCGCAGGCCGGCGTCGTAAGCAGCTCGAATTTGTTCGGGTGGGAAAGTCTTGGATACTGCAAGCAGCGTGATTTCTTCGGCCTTGCGCCCGGAACGGAGGGCGGCGGTCCCAATTCGCTCCCGTACGTGCGCGATGTTTTCCGCCAAAGGCATGAGAGCAATAACCACTAAGGACACAAAGGTACACGAAGGAAAACTGGATGTTCTCTCTTCGGAAAATGCAGTCCTACATCATGGCCGTCGGAGGCGCGGGTTCGCTGGGATCGCCGGCATTCGCAAGCGGCACGCCGATCATCACCCAGGCAATCAGGATCATCACGAACACTCCGGTAATGTAAGAGGGATGGTCGAACACCGATGGCAGGGTCTTATTGCGGAAATCGAATGTCGCCTTCACCAGGCCTGCCAGCGCCTCGCCGGCAATCAATCCCGAGGCCACCAGCACACCCACGTTTTCGACGCGCGCTTTCTGCGCATCATTCAAGCCCTTGCGCTCGCGCAGCCGATCCATCAGCCACCGAATCACTCCACCCACAAAAATCGCAGATGTGGTCGCAAATGGCAGGTACATCCCGATGGCCACCAGCATTGGACTTTTCACCTTGAACAGGATCATGGCGACGCCCATTAGGATGCCGGCGATCACTAGCGGCCACGCCATCTCGCCCCCAACAATGCCCTGGGCAAGCGATGCCATCAATCCCGCCTGGGGCGCGGAAAGTGCCTTGTCGCCGAATCCCGTGCCACCCATGTTGATGTTGCCCTGATAGAGAATCATCAGCGGAAAATACATCACCAGGCTGGCAACTACCACGGCAATCAACTCGGTAATCTGGATAGAACGTGGGGTACCCCCAAGGATGTACCCGACTTTGAAGTCCTGCAATAGCTCGCCGGCAACCGCGGAGGAAACACAAACCACGGCGGCCACTCCTAGCACCGCGATCACGCCGCTCATCCCCGAGACTCCCATGGAAACCATCAGCAGGGCTGCGATTACAAGAGTGGAGAGTGTCAGACCGGAAATCGGGTTATTCGAAGACCCGATCACGCCGACCAGGTAACCGGAAACCGTGGCGAAGAAAAATCCCACGATCAGCATCACCAGAGCGGCTGCGATACCTCCGCTCACCAGGCCGGAGAGGCGCACATAAAGAACGCACATTACCAGGAAGGTGCAGCCAATCAGAGCAAAAACCGTCCTTGAGCTCATGTAGCGCTCTGTACGGACAACCGATCCCGGGGCCAATGTGGCGCCGCGCAATTCAGAGAACGCCTTACCCAGGCCGGCCAACAGATTCTTGCGCATGCGGAACAGGGTGTAGCAGGTGCCCACCATCATGCCGCCAACCGCAATCGGCCGCACGATGTAGCGCCACACCGCATTTGCCAGCCCCAGCCAGCTATCGTCAGACGTTGATCCCGCTGGCAAGTAATCGTGCAACTGCGGCCCTAAGAAAAAAATCAAGAGGGGAATTAGTAATCCCCAGGCGATGATGCTGCCCGAAAAGTTGAGCGCGGCAAGTTCTGGTCCGATAATGTAGCCGACGCCGATGTATGCCGGGCTAATTTCAGGCCCGGCGCACGTGGAGATGCCGCCAGCCTGCAGCACTTGCGGACTTCCGGCCCCGCCGAGCCGCAGAGTGCTTTTACCCAGTTGGCCTACTCGGAAAAAGAAGTCATGATCCGGCGCGAACAAATTAAAAACGCCGCCCAGATACACTAGCGCACCGAATCCGATGTTGTAGAAGAGGTATTTGGCGGCCCGTGCGCCGGCCTGTCCGGCCTTGTGGATTTCACTCGCTGCCACCGATTCTGGAAACGGCAGATCGGGATCTTCAACCATCACCCGGCGAATGAGGGAGACGAAAAGAACGCCGAGGACACCACCGACAATCATGAGCGAGGTGGACTTCAGGTAGGTCTTGTCCGCGGCCAGTGCCCACATGCTCGCCCAAAATCCCAATCCTTTGGGGATCACAGTCGGGGTCCAGGCTCGCGCTATGAAGAAGGCTGGCAACGTGAACACCGCGCCGGCCGCAACGGATTCCCCGATGGTGCCCGCGGTACGCGCGATGTTCTCTTCCAGAATCGTTCCCCGCCCCAACAACCTCAGGACCGCCATCCCAATCACCGCGGCGGGATATGTCGCAGCGATGGTCTGGCCCGCCCGCAGTCCCAGATAAGCGTTCGCTGCACCCAGGACCACAGTCATCGCCAGACCCAACAGCACGGCCCGCCAGGTGAACTCGCGCATTTCCATGCTTTCCGGAACATAGGGTTGGTGCTTTTTCGTGGCTGGTGTTGCATTCACCGAGCTCGGAGTGCTCATGAAGTGTCCTCTGGGTACCAAAGTAACTGATTTTAGCCGCGCCGCACCTTAGCACGATGGCAGGGCGATTTACAAGTTCGGTGCAGCCCTGAAATGTGATGCGGGATTCGAGCGCGGCAGAGATATAATTGCAGCACGCCACCTGTCTGATTCACCTTCCTGCAAGGTTTTGGGGGTGTCAGTCATGTTTCGAATCCAATATTTTTCAAGTCAGTATCAATGTCCGGACTGCGGCGGTTCGGACGCATACCGCTCGCGGAACCGTACCTTCGTGGAGAAATACATCCTTCCCGTGCTTCTGCTGCAGCCGGCGCGTTGCGCGAGCTGTTTTCGCAGAACCAGCGTTTCGATGTTCATGAGCCTGCGCGACCGGGACAACAAGCCTGACGTGAATCGCCCCGCAGCGGCTTGAGTAATTGCGTGGCCCCCGACTCCCCGCTATACTGAGAGCAATTCGTCCGGCTGGAGCCTGACCAGGCGCCGGGCGAGGGAGGCTGGTCTTCAGCAGTACCGGAGACATAACTCGCACCTCCGCTCCCCAAGGGCGAAACCTGCTGGACTCGGCGGTTTCGGGAGCGGCGATGATTGCCCAGGGTTTGTTCGCTGCTCTGTTCCCCTCCGATTGTCGTCTCTGCGGCGCCCCTCTGGCGAATATTTCCCGGCTGCCGGGGTGTCTCGAGTGCATTTCAGCAATGCAGCCGATTTCGGTGGGAACCTGTGAGATTTGTGGGGAAGGCATGGCTGGGCTTGTGCGGTCGGCCGAGATGCGGACTTGTGGCGCGTGTTTGGAAACGCGACCCTGGTTTGAAAAGGCGTGCGCCTACGGTTCCTACGATGACGAACTGCGCGAGCTTATCCACCTGTTGAAATACGAGCAAGTGACGCCCGCGGCGGACGTACTGGGCGGAATGCTGGCAGGTGCGATTGCCAAACTGGAAATCCCGCGGCCGGTAGTGATGATTCCTGTCCCGCTGCACTCCTCGAAGCGGCGCCAGCGCAGGTTCAACCAAGCGGAACTCATTGCCCGGGCTGCGCTCAAGCGGCCGGTCATGCCGGGCGTCGAGCTGGCTACGAATTTGCTCATGCGCCAGCGGGCTACGGTTTCGCAAGTCGGACTCACGCGGCCGCAACGTGCCGAGAACATTCGCGGGGCCTTTCGGGTGGAGCATCCGGAACAAATCTCGGGACGCAGCATTTTGCTCATAGATGACGTATTGACTACCGGTACTACTGCATCCGAGTGCGCTCGCGTCTTGCGGAAATCAGGCGCGGAAAAGGTTTGGGTTGCGACCGTGGCGCGTACTTTGAAGAACACGGGAATGAATGCCGTCGCCGAGCCGGATTTTGAAATCGCGCGCAGCCATCATAGAAATAAGAAATAGAACATGACGTCATACAGGCACAACTCGGGAATGGAGGACGGGCGCTCAATTACTGCTGCGTTCGGGATCCACCACTCAAGCGACGGCCAGGCGCTGCACGCGCCCGTCCTGGTGCTGAATGCGTCCTATGAACCCATCAATATTTGCGCCGCGCGCCGTGCGATTGTGTTGGTTTTGAAGGGCGTAGCTATGGCGGAAGAAGAGAACGGGCATTTTCTGCATGCTGCGCGCTTCACGCTGCGGGTGCCTTCGGTCATTCGCCTGCTGGAGTATCGCCGCATCCCGCACCAGACGCGCGCCCTGTCGCGCAAGAACATCCTGCTGCGCGATCGCAATACGTGCCAGTATTGCGGGGAAGTGGTGTCCTCGGGTGACCTGACTCTGGATCACGTAGTGCCGCGCTCGCGCGGCGGCGCTTCGAGCTGGGAGAACCTCGTGGCTTGCTGCCATCCCTGCAACCGGCGAAAGGGGAACCAGATGCCGCTCGAGGCGGGCATGAAGCTGATGCGCGAGCCCCACGCCTTCAATCTACACACCAGCCGGCACATCATGCGGCTGATGGGGCGATCGGATGATAAGTGGCGGAAGTATCTTTTCTACTAGCTGTCTGCCGTCAGCTAACAGCTTTCAGTAACAACTTCCGAGTTAGGGACACGTTTGCTCGAGGCGCCTCGGGGTTCGCGTTGAGGCTGATAGCTGACAGCTTTCTCACTGTGGCTTCTGCTCGTCCTTCTGCTTCTGATCGGGAGGCTGGTCCTTGGGCAATTCCTTGCCTTCGTAAATTACCCTCACCTTGGAGCCGAAGCGCTTGTAGTCAGTGTATTTGACGACTTCGCGAATGTGAACGTCCTGATACGCCCCCTTGCGGAAATGCAGGGTGTCATCGGCCAGGGTGTAGGCCGGAAACCAGTACTGCCCGTCCACCTGTTCACGCCAGGTGGTGAATTTGGGGAACAGGTTCTCGTTGTTTTTCTTGTGGGTCTCGGGGACGGTTTTGCCCGACGTCTTTACGATCTGAAAGTCCCCATCGTCCACCCAGATGCGGCCCTGAAAGTAGAGCCTCTTGGGTTCAAATTTCTTAGGCGCTATGTCGAAAACATAGCAGTGCAGTTCATCTTCCTGCTGCTGGCCTACGTAAAGGATGTCGTATTCAGGAACGTCATCTGAAGTCATGACGAAGGGCATCAGATGACGCAGGCTCTGAATGTCCTCGGGCATCATGATGATCTCGGTCAGGGTGTTTTGCGGAGCGAAGACAACGTTCTCCAAGTGGCGTCCCTGGTTGTCATAGGTCACGTCGAAGACTTCGTTGTATTCCCCGGTGACGGTGTCCCCGTCCAGGGTCTGCACTCGCACATTCTGGCGAAAGGTATAGTTGTCGCGCGCTTCTTTGAATTCCTTTTCCTTGGCGGCAAATCTCTGGATGATCTCCTGCGCGGTCGTACCTTTGGGCGGATCGGAACTGAGCGGTCCCTCCTGTGAGAAGGCAGCGGAAAGAAGGGTCAGGACGGTCGCAAGAAGTGGCAAAACTTTACGGATTATTTTCATAATTAGGCCGCGAGAACCTATTGTATTGAGGTTATCTAGTCATTAGATGCAGCGAAAATAGGATCTACTGCTTTGTTTTGCCGCTGGTCAAGCCCTTTCTGGCCCGGGGAATCTGACCGTCCAGCCCAGCGCGCTACGGCACCGAGCATTTGTAGTCACTGCCCTTTACGGTTCCGCGGATGTGGACCTCTCCGCCGGGAAACTGCAGGGTGTCGTCAGTCACCGAATACGTTGGAAACCAGTATTTTCCGCCAATTAGCTCGCGGTAGGTGGTGAATTTGGGAAAAAGGTTTTCGCCCTTCTTTTTATGGAGAATGTCAGGCACCGATTTGCCGGCCATCTTGACGATCTGCAAATCGCGATCATCCACCCAGATTCTTCCCCGGAAATAACGCTTGTTCTTTTCGATCTGCCGGGGGGCAACGTCAAAGGTGTAGCAGTGCAAGTCGTCCTGCTGTTGCTGCCCAGCGTATGAAATGTTGTACTCGGGAAGCTCATCGGTGCTGAGAGTGAACTGCAGACGGCTCTCGATATCTTCCGCGTCTTCCGGGGTTAGTGTCATTGTGGGCTGCGGGGCCAGGACGACGGTCTTAACCCTCTTTCCATTTTCGTCAAGCCTCACATCGGCAACCTGCTGGTACTCCTCGGTAACCGATTCGCCATCCACAACCTGCATCTTCACGGCCTGGCGGTAGGTGCACCGTATTCGCGCGTTCTTAAATTCCTTTTCTTTGGCAGTAAATTTCTGGATGATCTCTGGCGAAGTGATTCCCTTGGGAGGGTCAGTCACCAACGGCCCTTCCTGCGAGACGCCCATCTGGGTCAGGACGAACCCGGCTGCGATTGTCCACAAGATGATTCGAATAAGTTTCATGACCGTGTGCAATTGAGTGCCGTCCAGACTATTTCAGATTTTACATGCGGCAAAAAGCGGCAAGTTGCTGTTTTGCTGAGATCGCCGCAGATGAACCAAGAGTCTCCCGCATCAGAGTCTGTATTTGCATAAATTTCCCGCGGATTAGTTGTAATATGACCACATTTAGCCATGACTGCCTCCCCCCGCGCTCCGGCCGCCGAACCATTGCCCGCAATACAACAGGAGATCGCACGCCTGGCCGCGCTGCCTGAAGTGTGCTCCGCAATAGAGTGGTTTCGTGATCGGGAAGTGCAGTTCACCCGCTGGCAATTGGAAGTGGTCAAAATTGCAGCTCCGCCGTTTGGCGAGAGTGCTCGCGCTGACTGGCTGGCTGGGAAATTTGCGGAACTCGGGCTGGGGTGCGTCCTGCAGGACAACATTGGCAACGTCTTCGGCTCCCAGGCGGCTGTCGGGGACAGGTGTGTCACGGTAAGCGCGCATCTGGACACGGTGTTCCCCGCTGGGACGGCTCTTGACCCCCGCCAGCAAGGCCGAAAGCTCTACGGGCCGAGCGTTTCCGACAACGCCGCCGGGGTTATCGCCCTGCTCGCAGTGGCGGCTGCAGTAGTGCGTTTTGATCTTTCTTCCATCAATCGCTCACCGGCTGGCTCGCTGCTGTTCATCGGCAACGTTGGCGAGGAGGGCGAAGGCGATCTGCGCGGCATGCGCTACATTTTTTCCGATTCGCAATGGAAAGATTCGATCACCGCAAGTGTCGTGATTGACGGCGCAGGTACCGACACCATCGTGGCCGAAGCTTTGGGCAGCCGGCGATTTGAAGTCACCATCCGCGGGCCGGGCGGACACTCCTGGAGTGACTTCGGTGCGCCCAACCCCATTGTGGTGCTGGCGCGGGCCATTCATCTTTTTTCCCAGAGCCGGGTCTCGTCGTCCCCGAAAACCACTTTCAACATTGGCGTAATTCGCGGAGGCACCTCGGTGAACTCGATTCCTGAGTCGGCCAGCATGCGCGTGGACATCCGTTCGACCTCCGCTTTTGAGATTGAACGGCTGGAGTTGGAGTTGCGCAGCGCGATCGAGCAGGCAATCGACGAAGAAGAGATTCGCGGCAACAAGAATCGTAATTCCGTGCCTCAGACCGAACTGGAAGCGGAAATTATAGCCATCGGCAACCGGCCCGGCGGCGAGCTGCCGCCCAACGCCAGAATTTTGCAAATTGCGCGTGCCGTGGACGCCCACCTGGGCAACACCGCGCACGTGCAGCGCGCATCCACTGACGCCAACATCCCGATCTCCCTGGGCCGCCAAGCCATTGCCATCGGCGCGGGAGGCGCAGGCGGCGGCGCCCACACCCTGCAGGAGTGGTTCGATACCACAGGCAGAGAACTTGGCCTGCAACGCATTTTGCTGATTGTTCTTGCTCTGGCCGGGACGGTGAAATGATTCCCAGGCTCTGTTTCCTCATTTCAACAATTCTTCTCACTACCAGCATGCACTCGCAAACCCCGACTCCCGTCGTCAAAGCCGACACGATTTACGTTCATGCCAACATCTACACCGGGGTGGCTGGGGCATCGTCTTTCCACGAGATTCAGCGGGCACAAGCCCTGGCCTTGCGCGGAGACCGTATTCTGGCTGTGGGCAGTGAAGCCGACATCTTGAAGCTGAGGGGACCGGCAACCACGGTGGTTGATCTCAAGGGCCATTTCGTGATGCCCGGCTTCAACGACGCGCACGTGCATCTGACCAATGCTGGTTTCAAGCGGCTCACGGTTGATCTGACCGGCACGCGGTCGCTTGAAGAGTTCCGCGAGCGGATTCGCAAGCGAGTGGAGACGGCAGAGCCAATGGAATGGATTACCGGCTCTGGCTGGGACGAGACTCTGTGGACCGTCAAAGAAGTCCCGAGCCGTTGGGACATTGATGAAGTGACTACTGATCATCCGGTATATATGGAACGCATCGACGGGCACGTGGCCGTGGCCAACACGTTGGCATTGAAGTTGTCGCGAGTGACGCTGGCCAGCAAAGACCCCGAAGGCGGAGAGATCGGGCGCGATGCCACCGGGCAGCCAGACGGAATCCTGCGCGAAACCGCGAAGGAGATGGTGAAGACGGCAGTCCCCGCGCCCACGCCGGAGAAGCGGCGACAGGCAATCGAGGCAGCGCTGCAGGACATCGCACGCTCGGGGGTCACATCGGTCCAGGACAACTCAGACTCGGAGAATGGCGAGGCCTACTGGGATGACTTCCGCATCTTCGAACAGCTGGAGCGTGAAGGCAAGTTGACGGCTCGTATTTCCGAATGGATACCGTTTGCCGAACCTCTGGAGACGCTGAAGCAACGCCGCGACGCCCACCCGAAGACCGACAACATGCTGCACACGGGAATGCTGAAGGCCTACCTGGATGGCTCGCTGGGGTCGCACACGGCGGCCTTGCTCCAGCCCTATTCCGACGATCCGGCCAACTCCGGTTTGCTCCGTTCTGATCAGGCCACATTGAACCAGATGACGCAAGAGCGTTTGGCAGCCGGCTTTCAGATTGGCTTTCATGCCATCGGCGACAAAGCGGTCCAGATGGGGCTGGATGCCTTCGCGGAAGCAGAGAAGGCGGCTCATGTGAAGGGAATCAAAGGGCACGACGGGACGGAGAACTACCGGCTGCGGATCGAGCACGATCAAGTCACCAATCCAGCGCAGGTAGCGCGCTTCCGCGAATTGAAAGTCGTCGCGTCCATGCAGCCCAGCCATCTGCTGACCGACATGCACTGGGCGTCGGCGCGGCTAGGACAGGCGCGGGCAGCCCATTCCTACGCCTGGGCGGAATTTCTGAACCATGGAGTCACGCTGGCATTCGGGACGGACTATCCAGTCGAACCGGTCGCGCCTTTTCGCGGACTCTACGCCGCCGTCACCCGTAGGAGCGAAGACGGCAAGCAGGAATACTATCCGGAACAGAAACTGACCATTGATCAAGCAATAGCGGCCTACACTACGGGTTCGGCCTACGCGGAATTTGCCGAGAAAGACAAAGGAGTTCTCGCGCCCGGCATGTTAGCGGATTTCGTGGTGCTGGATCGCGACCTCACGGTGGTCCCCTCTGCGCAAATCCTCGATACACGTGTGCTGTGCACGGTGGTCGGCGGGAAAACCGTGTACCAGTCGAACTAACTTACCCCGCACTGCGTACCTCTGCTGGACGACCGGTCTGCGTTCGCGCTATCGTTTTCATTCGCCACCCGTCTAAGGGTACTTGGCCCCATTTGGAGGAACCTTATGCGACGTACTACTCTCGCTATTCTGGCTGCAGCGCTTTTTCTAACTGGATTCGCCTTTTCTCAGGCCAGATTGCCGAAAACTCCGGTCCGCGAAGTCACCGAAGACTACTTTGGCACCAAGGTGACCGACCCGTACCGCTGGTTGGAGAACACCAGCGATCCCGAAGTGGTCGCGTGGATGAAGGCGCAGAACGACTACACTCGCGAGGCACTGGGGAGAATTCCCGGCCGCGAAAAGTTGCTCGACCGCATCAAGTTCCTCGACAATGCCGGCCCGGTTGTCTCCCTGCTACAGGTTTGGGGCGGACACTACTTCTACCTGAAGACGGAACCAGGCTCCGACAATCGGCGCCTCTACGTACGCGACGCGGTGAACGCCCCGGAGCGCCTGCTGGTTGACCCAGAAAAGCTCACCACCGCTGAAGGCAAGCATTTCTCCATTGATTATTTTGCGCCTTCGCTGGACGGCAAGTACGTGGCCTATGGGATTTCTCCGGGAGGCTCCGAGGAGAGTGTGCTTCACATCCTGGACACCGCCACCGGCACCCCTTTGAGCGACGTGATCGATCGCGCGCAGTTCGGCTCGCCAAGCTGGCTGCCGGATGGCAAGTCGTTCTTTTTTACCCGTACGCAGAAACTTGGCCCTGATGCTCCGCCCACTGCCAAGTATCAAAAGCTGCGGGTTTACCGGCACACCCTGGGATCTGATCCTGAGAAGGATGCTTTGGTTTTCGGCTACGACGTGAGTCCGAAGGTAAAAGTCCTGGAAGACGATTTCCCAGTCGTGTTCTATTCGCCGGCCGCGCCGAAGTCGCTGGTCGGTCTGGTGATTCACGGGGTGAAGAACGAGAAGGATTTGTACGTCACGCCATTCGCGGACACGCCGACCGCGAACACTGCCTGGAACAAAGTCGCCGACGATTCCGATGACATCACCGCCCTCGACGTCCACGGTGACGACCTGTTTCTCCTTTCACACAAAGATGCTTCCCGCTACAAGGTGCTGCGCACCCGCCTTTCCCAGCCGGACCTGGCAAAAGCCAGGCTGGTTGTGCCTCCCAGCGAAGTTGTGGTGATCAATATTTCCGCCGCCGAGGATGGGCTTTATATCCAAGACCTGGACGGCGGCATCGGACGCTTGCGGCGCCTGTCTTACGGCTCAGGAAACGCGGAATCGGTGAAGCTGCCGTTTGACGGCGCCATTCAGTCTTTGTTTACGAATCCGACGGAAAAAGGCGCATGGCTAGAGCTGACCAGTTGGACGAAGTCACCGCTGTGGTACGCCTTGAAGCCGAGTTTTCAGCTTGAAGACACAGGCATCGTTCCTCGATCTCCGGTTGATTTCTCGGACATCGTGTCTGAGGAAGTCAAGGCGAAGAGCGCGGATGGAACCATGGTCCCACTGTCCATCGTCCATAAGCGCGGAATCGCGATGGATGGCTCGAACCCGACCTGGCTCGAAGGTTACGGCGCTTATGGAATCACCATTGACCCGGTGTTTCGCCCCAACTGGCTGGCGTTTCTGGAGCGAGGTGGAATCTATGCCGCCGCACACGTGCGCGGAGGCGGAGAATACGGCGAGGATTGGCACGTTGCGGGACAGAAGCTGACCAAGCAGCACACCATTGATGATTTTCTTGCCGGCGCGCAGTATCTGATCGAGAATAAGTACACTTCGGCCTCGAAGCTGGCGGGCGAAGGCACCAGCGCCGGAGGGATCACCATTGGCGGAGCGGTTACGCAGCGTCCCGATCTGTTCGCGGTGGGTTTGATCCGCGTTGGCGACTCTGATTCGATGCGTTCCGAATTGATGGCCAGCGGGCCGGCCAACATCCCTGAATTCGGCACGGTCAAGGAGCCGGACGGATTCAAGGCGTTGTACGCGATGGACGCATACCAGCATGTGAAAACGAATGCGTATCCCGCCGTGTTGCTCACCACCGGCGTGAACGATCCACGAGTCGCGCCCTGGCAGGCGGCAAAAATGACGGCACGGCTACAGGCTTCAACCAACAGCGGCAAGCCTGTGCTCATGCGCGTGGACTACGACGCCGGGCATGGCATGGGTTCAACCAAAACGCAGCGCGACGTGGAATTGGCTGACGAGATTGCGTTCTTGTTCTGGCAGATGGGCGTGCCGGGGTTCCAACCTTGAACCGCGTTTGATCCCTAAATCAAAAACCCCGCCCTGTCCCTCCAAAAGAGGAGGGGCAAGGACGGGGCACCCGAGTTCACTTTTTTCGAAAATTTATGCGGGCAGAAGCATGCCCTTTTCCAGATGCCGCGTGACGTGCGCATACGAGGCGGCATGGGGATCGTGAGTGACCATCACCACCGTCTTGTGGAAATCCTCGTTGAGCCGCTTCAGGATCTCCAGCACTTCGGTGGCGGAGTGGCTGTCTAGGTCGCCGGTCGGTTCGTCCGCCAGCAGCAATGTGGGATCGCTGACGATGGCGCGGGCAATGGCCACGCGCTGCTCCTGTCCGCCGGAGAGCTGCTTGGGCAAGTGATGCACGCGGTCTTCCAGCCCCACCAGCTTCAGCGCCGTCATCACGTGATCTTTTCTTTGCTGTGCATTCAACTTGGTCAGCAGCAAGGGCATCTCGACGTTCTCAAACGCAGTCAGCACCGGGATCAGATTGAAAGTCTGAAACACGTAGCCGATGTGTTCATTCCGCCACTTCGCGGACTGGCTGTCGCTGAAGCGGAAAATGTTCTGACCCAGAACCAGCAGCTCGCCCGCGGTAGGCCGGTCAATGGCCGCTATCATGTTCAGTAGGGTAGTCTTGCCGGAACCCGACGGTCCCATCAGGGCGAGAAACTCCCCGCCGGCAATTTCAATGGAAACATCGTCGAGCGCTGTGACCTGGAAGGCGTCGCGCTTGAAGACTTTGCTGACGTTCCGTGCCTGTACAACTTGGGTTGTGGTAGCAACGTTGTTTGCGATAGCTGTGCTCATGACTTTGACTGTCCCTTGATCTTGATTTTGTCGCCGTCTTTCAAAGTTTCAGGTGCGGTAGTGATTACGCTCTCGCCGCCGTTCAAGCCGCTGACCAGCGCCCCGCCGCTGCGCTGCGAAAGGATCTTTACTTCCCGCCTCATCGCCTTCCCATCGAAAGCAATGAACACAAATTTCTTCCCGTCGCTGTCGCGCAGCGCCGCAGTGGGGACGTAGGCGCCCGCCGCTGGGGAGCTTGTACTTTTGTTGTCGTCCGCAATGAAGCGCACGGTGGCGTTCATTTCGGGCCGCAGATGCGAATCGGGGTTCAGAATTTGAACTTTGACTTCTACCGTAGCCTTCTGACGGTTTGCTTCGGGCGAAATTTCCGCGATCACACCGTCCCACTTCAAATCCGGGAAGGCATCGACGGTCACGACCCCCTTCGTGTGCGGCCCAAGCTTCGAAAAATCATCCTGGGCGATGTCCAAATCGGCCTGGATGTCGTTCAGATCCGCCAGAGAAACTACCGAGCCCTGGGGGCCGCCGGCTGCCGCACTCGCGAACTGAGCCGTGATCAACTCGCCTTTTTCGGCAGTGCGATCCAGAATTGTGCCGCTGACCGGCGCGCGAATCACGGTCGCGTCGAGCAGCGACTTGGCGTACGCAGCCTGCCCTTCGGCCTGAGTAAGCGCTCCCTTGGCGCGATCAATTTCCTCGGCGCGAGGTCCAAGTTTCGAGAGTTGCGCCACTTTCTCCAGCGAGTTCACTCGCTGCTGGTCGGCATCGAATTTCGCGGTCGCGTCGTCCAGCGCCTGCCGGGAAACCACTCCCTGGTTGGCGAGATCGCGAGTGCGGTCAAGCGTCAGCTTGTCATTCGCCAGGGTGGCCCGCGCTTCATCAAGATTGTGTTGCGTCTGCGCGATTTCTTCGGGCCGCGATCCATGCTGCAACTCCTCGAAATAGGCCCGGGCGCTGTCCGCTGCCCCACGCGCCTGCTGATACTGGGCGCGGAATTCGTCATCCTCGAGACGTACCAGTATCTGTCCCTCTTTGACCAAATCGCCTTTTTCCACGCCGATCCACTTCAGGCGACCGGTAACTTTCGAGTTCACGTTGATGGTGTGATGAGGAACGATATATCCCGTCGCAGTCAGCACCACACTCCCGGCAATGTTCCCGCCCTCTGCAGTGGCGCGAACCACTTCTACCTCAGGCGCCGAGCCACCGAACAATCGATAGGCGAGTGTTGCAACTCCAAGTAGCACGAAGACAGCAACTCCGCCGATGATGATGCTTTTCGCCCACGGCGATGGACTCGCCTCGGCGACCATTGCCGAGCGATCGATGCGCAGTCCTTCCAGGTCTTTGTGTTTAGTGTCGGTTGACATTCTCTTCCCTTAGTCTCTGAGCGCCGCCAGAATCTCTTTTCGCGCCGCGCCCCAGGCCGGAGCCACACCGCCAATCAGCCCCATCGCGACGGCAAACAGCACCGCCGTAATGACCACCTGCATTGTGATCCGCATGCTGAACTCCACTTCGCTAAACGTAATCTGGTTGGAAGTTGATGTGCTCATGCCGTTAAACGGCAACATCAAGAGAATTCCGATCGCGGCCCCCAGTAACGCAAGCAACACAGACTCAAAAACAAACGATGTCACAATGCTTCCACGACGGAAACCAATGACGCGCAGAGTGGCAATTTCGCGCGCCCGGTACGCCACCGCCGCGTACATGGTATTCGCGGCCGCAAAGACGGAGCCTATGGCCATGGTCAGCGCAACAATGAAGCCCATCAACCGAATGCCTCCGCCGTTACTGGTTTGTTTATCGTAGTATTCGGTCTCCAGCATGCCGTCAAGTTGAAGTTGCTGATCATCTGCGACGCGATGCTTCAGGGCGTCAGCGGCGATCGCGTCCGTGGCCCTGAGATACGCGTTGCCAACCGCACCCTGCCGGTTGAACTGGCTTGCAACCTGGTTTATGTCGCTCCAGATTTCGGAGTCGTAAGCAGAGCCGCCGCCATCGAAAATGCCGGTGACCTTCCATGCTCCTTTTCCGAAATCAATCATGTCGCCGACATTGGTATGAGAGAAACGACTGTGTATGGACTTGCTTACCACGACTTCACGCTGGCCTGACGCGAACCAGTTCCCTTCGACCAGTTTGGCCTTCTTACTCCGCAGTTCCAGTCCATCCTGCTCCATGCCGCGCAGCGTAACGTTAACCTCACCGGTGCCATCTCTATGCGGAAGCACAACTACCACCACCCACTCGCCGGAAACCATTGGCTGTCCGTGACTGTCCATTGCGATTCCAGGAAGCTGGCGAAGAATAGGCATTTTGTCTTTTGTGAACCCACCAGTGAGTTCCGACGTGGAGCCCTTGCGCAAAACCAGCACATTCAGGGGGTCACCGCTCGAAACGAAGGCCTTCCGCATTCCCGCCAGGAGCATCATCAAGAAAACCGTCGTGGTCACCGTAAGCGCGATTCCCAGCGCCGTCATCAACGTGAGGCGCTTTCGGAGAATCATGTTGCGGATGTTGTAGCTGATTGGTATCGCCATTGTAAGAGCCTTTTATCCTATGTGACGCAAGCCTTCCACGATCCCGGTGCGCGAGGCGTCGTACGCCGGGATTGCCGAACTCAAGAATCCCGCTAAAATCGCCACACCCCAGGCAGTTGGAGCCGTGAATTTCCATTCATGCAACGCAATCACGAAGAGGTTGGCGCCTTGCGGGGCGTGGGTCCCGCCCGAAAGAAATAAAAGAGCAATCAACGTGCCCATGACGCCCCCGACCGCGGAGATAGCAACGGCCTCTCCGATGAACAGTCCGAGTACTGTTCCCCGCGTAAAGCCAAGCGTCTTCAGCACTGCCACCTCGCGGGTGCGCTCGCGAATGGACATTGCCATGGTGTTGCCAGTTACCAGCAAAATGGTGAAAACAGCCGCCGACGAGATGATCAGAATGAAGGCTTTTACATTTCCAAGCATGGCCAGAAAACTGAGCCCGAACGCTTTTTCCGTTTCAGTTCTAGTTGGTTCGGGGGCGTTCGCAAACATCGCATCCACGTCGTGTGAAACGCGATTCACGTTCTGGGGCGAATCCACCAAGATTGCATAAAAACCCGCGGCCCCTTTGGCAAACGGCACTCCCTCTTCAACGTACTTCTCATTGAAGTAGAGTGAATTGTTTGGAAGTTGCGCGGTAAAGATTCCCCGCAGGGTCAGTTCGAGTTGAATCGGGTAGATATCGCCTTGCAACACAATTCGGTCGCCTACTTTCCAGCCATACTTCTTTGCCAGCTCGGCGTCGGCGACACAACCCGCGCGGTCTTTCTTCCAGGCCTCTTCTTGATCTTTGGGAATGGATAGCTCTGGATAAACATCGAAGAACTCGTCCGGATCGGTTCCGAAGCGAGCAAAAAAGTTCTTTTGCGTTGTGTCTTTATAGACTCCGCCGAACCAATTCATGGGCAGCGCTTGGCTGACGCCCGGGACGTGGCGAATTTTGTCACGATAAGAACTGGGGATCAAATTGGTGAGCGATACCTTGTGCCGTGTAATCAGGCGCTGGCTGGACTGTTCACTCCGGAGGTCGTCGCCGTAGAAAGCCCTCCAGATCGACATCAGAAACGAGAGCAGCAACAGCGGAAAAGCAATGCTCAGCACGGTCAGGAGGGTACGGCGCTTGTTGCGGAAAGCGTTCTTACGGACAAAAGTAGTCAGAGTCATATTCGAACTCCGGGAAACTTACTCTACAGCGGCGAACGAGCCCTAAAAGCAGACCCTCAGCATAGACGATGTGAAGCCGTTCAACAACCATCCACAGAATCGTTTACCTGGCTTTAACCTGCCAGTGCAGATCGTCAGCGGAGGCGGCTGACATTTGTCACGTGGGAGCAGGTTGGTCTCGCCCGTGGCTTCTTCGTACCTCCAGCTTCTTAATCTTTACGTATCCAGCCACGCCGAGGTTCAGTTTCCCGCAGCAGTCATCGTCTATTTCGCAGAAATGGTTGATTCCACTGCCCAAGGGGGCGCTGAAGGCTGGAATCCAGTCCTTTTTGACGGAAGGGTACTTCGGTAATTCCCGTCCCAACGAGGTTACGACTTATCATTTCTCTTCCGCAGTGTTTCTTACCAATAGCACATAAGCGGTCGCGGAATTTTGAGCAAGACAAGATGCCGGATAAGATCGGACGTTTCGAACTCGTCAGCCAGCTCGCACAGTCGCCAGTCGCGACGGTTTATAAGGCGCTGGACACTGAAAGTCAGCAGACGGTTGCGCTTAAAGTAGTACGTCTCAGCGCCGTGAAAGACGGCACCGCTCTGCTGAAAACCGTTTTGGAAGAGGCCGACCAGGCCAAGCCGCTGAGCAGCCATAACATCGCCGTGCTTTACGGCGTGGGCGACGAAGACGGCCAACTTCTGGCTGCCACCGAATACGTTCAGGGCAACTCAATTGCAACCACGCTGGCCCGCCACGAGGGCTTCTCGATCTGGGACCTGCAGGATAACGCCCGCCAGGTTTGCCACGCGCTCGATCACGCGCAGGGACATAAGGTAGTCCACCAATCGCTGGAACCGGCGAAGATCATGGTCCAGTGGGACGGGCAGGTGAAGATCCTGGGCTTTGGGATCTCCGCCATGAGCGCGCACGCTGCAGAACTCTCCGGCACGGTTCCGGAGGTGCTGCATTACGCTTCACCCGAACAGGTGCGAGGCGAACCCTGCGATCATCGCTCGGCGCTCTTCAGTCTGGGCGCGGTGCTCTACGAAATGGCGACCGAGCAGAAAGCCTTTCCCGGCGAAACGGTGGAACAGGTTCGCCAGGCAATTCTGGAGAATCAGCCGCCACTGCCAGTTCGCTTGAAGCCAAACGTGAATCAGGGCCTGAGCAAACTGATTATGAAGGCGCTTTCGAAGGCGCCCGACGAGCGGTATCAATCTGGCCAGGAATTAGTACACGATCTCGAGCAGTGCAAGGCCAGTGCGAATACGTCGCCGGCTGCCGCAATTGCTACACCACAAAAACCTAAGGCGCAGGCTGCCGTGGTCGGGGTGGGACCAGGTTCCACCGGAATAAGTTCGACTGCATCAAGTCCGTCCGAGCCAACTTCGACCAAACTGGGTTCGACTCAAAAGGCACCTTCTACTGTTGCTGCCTTACCGAAGATGACTGCGTCTTCCGCTCCGGTGGAGGAACCCAAGCCCAGCTTTGCGGTTGATCCCATGATGGCTGAGGACAAAGACAGTCCTGCGGCTGCCGTGCGGAGAAGCTTCTCGGAGATGAGCGAATTGCCACCGCTCAAGGAAGTTTCCGTAGCCCCGCCACCACCGCCTGCAGCCGATGAGCCTGAGGCCGCTGAGCGTCTGCCTCAAGTGGTGTTGAATAAGAGAAAAGCGGAAAAGCCCAGCATCCAAGTTCGCGAAGTAGCGCAGAAAGCTGTCGCTGAACTTCGCAAGACACCCCCCAAGCTGTATTTGTATGCAATGGGTGGGGCGGCGCTCATCATTGCGCTGATCGTGGGCGGAATGGCGCTTTCGAACTATTGGCAGGACCGGGATACGGGCGGGGGGAGCAGCGCAGCAGCGTTCAGCCGCCTGCTGCTGAGCCGCAAGCGCAAGCCGAAGCGCCGCCGCCGGAGAATGCCCAGCCGGTCGCGCCTCAAACAGAATCCTCGCCGGCTCCAACCGGGCCTTCTGCTCGAACCGGCCGCGGACGGAAAACCAGGGAACGAGCAGTGGCCGGTGTTCCTGCGCAGCTTACCGTGTCGTCAAATCCTGCGGGAGCGCAAATCGCGTTTGATGGCAGCCCTTTGTGCGTCACGCCGTGCACTCTGACTGGCATCGCGCCCGGGCAGCACACAGTCGCAGCCAGCAAAAATGGCTACGGCTCTGAGAACCGCAACCTGATGCTTTCCTCAGGAGCAAACTCCTCGATTTCGATGGATCTGAATCCGCTCTCGGCGAAACTGGCTGTGGCCAGCACGCCCGCCGGCGCGGTCATCGTGATTGACGGTCAGGACACCGGCAAACTTTCGCCTTCGCAATTCATCCTGAACAAACCGGGAGCGCACACCGTCATGCTCCGGCGATCCGGCTATCTCGACGAAACCAGCACGGTGAACGCCGAAACCGGCCAGACCGTGAATGTGAACCTGGTGTTAAAGCCCCTGGGCAGCACCGACGAAATCCGCGGCGCCGGAGGGCATTTCAAAAAAGTTTTCGGCGGAACCGATACCGCCGGTATGGGCATCGTGAGCATTAAGACGCAGCCCAAAGGGGCGCAGATCATGGTCAACAACCGTGTGCTGGATAAGACTTCGCCATTCGATTTCTACCTGAATCCTGGGACTTACGTCATCGACATCACCATGTCGGGATACCGCAGCCTGCACCGGGTGATCGTGGTTGAGACGCGGGAAAAAGTGGCCATAGAAGAAGCGCTCTCGCCAGAATAAAAAACACAGCATTCAAGAAAAAAAGCCGCCGGGCGATCCGGCGGCTTTTCATTTCTAACCCAACGCTTACCTGTAATATCCGTTTCCACGGAAGGTGCTCTGGTAACCTTCGCGGTAGGCCTCGTCGTAGTGGTCTTCATACTCGCGCTTGTTCCCGAATTCGTGGCGATAGCCACGGTCGAGATCGTCGTAGCGGCCCCGCGGTTTAGGATTGAATCGCTTGCCTCTCCACATATCTTCCCGCGCCATCTGGGCGCCGTCGCGGAAACCGACTTCGCGGGCCACGTGCATGCCTCGGCGGAAATTGTCGTCGCGATAGCCATCGCGGTCGTAGTAGCGATTGTCGTCGCGGTCGTAGTAGCGGCTGTCATCGCGGTTGGAATAGCGGTTGTCGTCGCGATCGCCATAGCGGTAATCCTGTGCCGCCGCGTAGCCTGCGGTGCCGGCCACAAGTGCGAGAGCCAGTGCTGCCAGTCTGAATTTGTTGTTCATCGTGTGTCCTCCTGCGGGGGTTTGTGGTTCGGCCTCCTGGGGCTCCCGCCTGCGCTCACAAATTTCAAACCCCAGTCCCCGAAAGAAGTTCCGGGCGCAGACCAGGCAAATCAGCCACGGATTTTCACGGATTTACCTCGATTCGTTCAAACTCGTTCCACCGCTTGCGCGTGAAATAGACCTGACTTATCCACGTAAATCCGTGAAAATCCGCTGCCCAGTGTTAGACTTTCCAGTTTCGCGGTTGCGGGAGAGTTGCATGCCAATTCAGCGAGTGGGGGTGGTAGGCGCGGGCACCATGGGCAATGGCATCGCACATGTGTTTGCGCGCAGCGGTTACGAAGTTGGGCTGTGCGATCTGGAACAGAAACTCCTCGACCGCGCGCTGGCGGTGATTGCCAAAAACCTTGACCGCGAAGTTACCAAAGCGAAAATCACGGAAGCGCAAAAGACAGAGACCCTCAAGCGGATCACTCTAATCACCAACCGCTCGCAGCTGGCTGCTTGCGATTTCATCGTGGAAGCTGCTTCTGAAAAACTGGACATCAAGTCAGAACTTTTTCGCGACCTCGATCGCATCTGCCGGGCTGAAGTCATCCTGGCTTCGAACACGTCTTCCATTTCGATCACCAAACTTGCCGCCGCTACCTCGCGGCCACAAAAAGTCGTCGGAATGCACTTCTTCAATCCCGTACCAGTGATGAAGTTGGTGGAAGTAGTCCGCGGCCTGGCGACCTCCGACGAAACTTTTCAGACCGTGCGCGAGTTTTCAGTCAAGCTCGAGAAAACGCCGGTGGAGGTTAACGACGCTCCCGGATTCGTTTCCAACCGCGTACTGATGCCGCTGCTGAATGAAGCGATGTACGTGGTCATGGAAGGCGTGGCGACTCCGGAGGCTGTGGACGAGGTTTTCAAGCTTGGCATGGCGCATCCCATGGGACCGCTGGCGCTGGCGGATTTCATCGGCCTCGACGTTTGCCTCGACATTATGCAAGTGCTGCAGCGCGGCTTGGGAGATCCGAAATATCGTCCCTGCCCGCTGCTGATCAAAATGGTGGATGCAGGACGGCTGGGCAAGAAATCTGGCCAGGGATTCTACAAGTATTAGCCATGCCGAAATCAGACGTTTTCATCTACCTTCTGGCGGTGCTCTTCGGACTCAGCGCGGGACTACTGGAGATAACGGTTGGCGACTTGCTGGCTACCGCGCTTTGCGTTCTGCTCTCCACTCTGGTGCTCGGGTTCGTGCGCCCCAGGCGAGCCTGGAGATGGACAGTAATTGTGGGCGCATTCGTCCCACTGATGCGCTTGGCTGCGTATCTGGTGATGACCCAAAAGCCGTACCGGGCGCAGATCTGGGAGTCCGGGCTGGGGTTTGTGACTGGGATTGCCGGTTCCTATGCTGGCGCAATGGCCCGCATGGGGGTGGAGGAGCTGTTTCGTACGCCCTAGAGTGTCTACGGATCTTGCTCTCGAAAGTCCCGCTTAACCAGAAAGTTACTCCCAATTCCACAGTAGCAGAATGTATGCTGCGCATATGGGCGTTTCAGTCTCGGTGCTGGGCAGTGGCAGCCGGGGAAATAGCGCAGTAGTTGAAAGCGCCAAAGCGCGGCTGCTGGTGGATGCCGGCATTTCCTGCCGCGAGACTTTCAAGCGTTTGAAATCGCTCGAAATTGATCCGCGCACGCTTTCCGCAATCCTCATCACTCACGAGCATTCCGACCACGTTTCCGGATTGGCGACGCTGGCGAAGAAGCTGAAGGTGCCGGTATTCATGACCGGCGCAACTCACCAGGTTTGGGCGCGTTCGCTGCGCGATGACTCGGGCAAGCTTCCCGAGGTTGCGAAGCTGGAAATTTTCTCCGCCGGACGCTCGTTCCAGATTGCCGATATCACCGTGACTCCGTTTACCATTCCACACGATGCCGCCGATCCCGTGGGGTTCACTTTCCGCGTGGAAGGAACGAAGATCGCTATCGCCACTGACCTCGGCTACATTCCAGCCAGCGTACGTGATCATCTCCGCCGCTGCGACGTACTGGTAGTGGAATCGAACCATGATCTTGAGATGTTGCGGGTGGGACCGTATCCCTGGTCGGTAAAGCAGCGGGTGATGAGCCGGGTAGGGCACCTCTCGAATGAGTCGCTCGCTGAATTCTTTGCGCAAGACTATGATGGAGGTGCATCCTACATCGTATTGGCGCACCTGTCGGAGCAGAATAACCATCCTGAGATCGCCCGCCAGGTTGCGGAAAAAGCATTGGGCCCGCGGCAGACGTTGTTGGGCAACCGGGTCAGGCTGGCTGCGCAGGATGCGCCCACAGAAAGTATCCGCCTATAGCGGTTTATGAGTCAGTGCGTTGATCCCGTGGTAGGGAAAATTCTGGCTGGCTGGCGCTATGACATTTCCAGCCTGGCGCCGGAAATGCGCGGCGACTACGAGGAGCACTTTGCCTCCTGCGAGCGCTGCCGCTCGCGCCAGCGCCTGCATCGGGTAATTGATGTCGGCCTGATTGTACTGGCGTCGGTTTCGGCGGGAGTGTTTCTGCTGGCCTTTGGAGTGATCCACCACTTCGCGCCGCGTCACACCCTGATTTTGGAATTGGCCGCCTTAGCCGGATTCGCGCTCTCCGCCCTGATATGGCTGGTCGTGGCCGTCGCTACTCCCGCCCCCGCAACTATGGTGGACGTTGCCCGAATCGGCGCCCGGCACGTGCATGATCGACTGCCAGCGGAAATTAGAGAGCGGCTGCCGGAAGAATTGCGGGTGAAGCTTACGGGGTCGTAGGCTGAAATCTATTCAGGCCTGTTGCCGAACCCGGGTCGAGTTTTCTCCATTGTTCCGCTGCTGAATTCAAGCGAAAATCTCTGCCGTGGAATCTACATTGAAGAACCTGCGAATCGTGAGGTGGCGATGCTGGCCAGCGTTGTGCTCTATGGCTTTCTGTGCTTTCGGCTACCCGGGCGGGGAGAACCCAAACCGATCCTCTTTGAAGTACTGCTAGTCGTGTCCGTAAGCATCGTGGGTGCAATCTTCATTTTTCGCAGGAAGACAGTACTGAGGGCGGAGGGCGTGCTAGCTACGCAACCGGAGGATCCGGCGGCCCTCGGTCGCTTGCGGATGGGGTATGTCGCGATCTGGGCGTTTTTGCGAATCCATCGTCCTGTACGGCGTCGTACTACACTTCATCGGCTTCACATTCGCGCACATCTCCCCGTTTCTGATCGCAGGTTTTGTGCTGATGTCGTTCTTCTCGCCGCGCCGACCCGTCGAGTCGTGCTAAGCCTTGATGTGGCAGCTGGCAAGGCCGCGCTTTTCCAGGTACTGCTGGTGGTAGTCCTCAGCCTCGTAGAAAGTGACCGCGGGCACGATCTGGGTCACAACGGGACGGCTGAAGCGGCCTGATTTCTCCAGACTCGCCTTCGAAGTCCGCGCTGCCTGCTCCTGCTCGGGAGACTCAAAGAAAATTGCCGAGCGGTACTGGCTCCCGTAGTCCGGGCCCTGGCGGTTTAACTGCGTCGGGTCGTGGTTTTCCCAGAAGATGTTGAGAAGCTGGTCATAGGAAACCTTGCCAGGATCGTACTCGACTTCCACTGCCTCGGCGTGTCCGGTGCGGTCGCTGCAGACGTCTTTGTAGGTGGGGTTATCGAGCTTGCCGCCGGTATAGCCCACGCGGGTGGCGGTCACGCCATCCACCTGGCGGAACGTTGCTTCCACTCCCCAGAAACATCCTGCCGCAAATGTAGCTTTGGCCATAATTCGCTCCTGGGTTGAGTTTATCAGTCTGCTCAGCGTGATTGGATGCTTGGCCAGCCCAAAAGTGGCGCGGTTGACTTACGGCCAGCCGCGGAGTAGATTTCCAGCCGCATTCGGGATTGCGAAATCTTTCGTGGAGGACCTCATGTACGTTGCAGGCGTCAATCTTCTGGCGGTGCTAGTGGCCGCGATCGCGACCATGGCTGTCGGTTTCCTCTGGTACTCGCCGATGTCGTTCGCGCGGCCGTGGGATGGTGTTGATGGGATACAACCCCGACGACAAAGCTGCACTGGCGGAAATGCAACAAGGCGCCGGCAAGAACTACGCCGTAGCTTTTGTTCTTGGCCTGATCTCTGCTTTTGTGTTGGGGAAAATCATCCAGATCACGACGGTGAATACCGCGCTCTACGGAATGAAAATTGCCTTTGCCGTCTGGCTGGGCTTTGTGACCACGGTGCAGTTGACTGCTGTCCTATTCGCCAAAAAACCGTTCAAGTTGTATGCCATTGATACCGGATACCAACTGGTTTCCTACCTTGCGATGGGAGCAATTCTTGCTGTCTGGCCGCGCTGAAAAAACCAATTCACCACGGAGGCACGGAGAAATAAAATCTTGGCCACGGATTAACACCGATCAAAACACACAAGAAGTTTTATCCGTGTTAATCCGTCTAATCCGTGGCCGCTTCTTCCGTGTCTCCATGGTGCAATGGCTTTCCCGGATTCTCAGCGAGTTACAGAATCAGTCCGCCGGTGAGCTCGGAAATCGTGCCGACTCCGTGCTCTTTGCACCAGCTGGCCAGTTCAGCCGCGATTTTCTCGGTTGCCCGCGGGTCCCAGAAGCTGGCGGTACCCACCTGGACTGCGGTCGCGCCGGCGAGCATGAACTCGATCACATCCGCAGCCGTCGAAATGCCGCCGATCCCGATGACCGGAATCTGCACTGACTTCGAAGCCTCATACACCATCCGCACCGCAATCGGCTTGATGGCCGGCCCGGAGAGTCCGGCAGTGACGTTGGCAATCCGCGGCTTACGCGTTTGAATGTCAATGGACATGGCGACAAAAGTATTCACCAGCGAGATCACGTCGGCTCCGGCTTCCTGCGCTACATGGGCCATCTGGCCGATGCTAGTCACATTGGGTGAAAGTTTTACGATGAGCGGGCGCTGCGAAAAGCGCTTTGCGGTCGTGACCACTTCGTCGAGCGTTCTGGGATCGCTGCCAAACTGAATTCCTCCATGCGCGGTGTTGGGGCAGGAAACATTCAACTCGTAGGCGGCGATGCCCTCGCCTTCATTCAATATCTGGATGGTGTATTCGTAGTCTTCTCGGGTGTAGCCGAAGACATTAGCGATGACGACTGCGTCTTTGATGGCGCGAAGCTTGGGCAGTTTTTCATCGACGAAAGCTCGGGCCCCGATGTTCTGCAAGCCGATGGCGTTCAACATGCCGGCAGCCGTCTCATACAAGCGAGGAGGAGGATTGCCGATGAGCGGTTCGCGAGAAAGTCCCTTGACAACAAATCCACCCAGCCGCTGCAGGTGGACTACATCCTCAAACTCAACTCCGTAACCGAAAGTGCCGCTGGCAGCGATGACAGGATTTTTCAACTCGATGCCGGCAAAGGTGACTCGGAGGTCGGGAGTCATGCACCGACACCCTTTATCCCAATTTCTTGACCGAAGGTCATTGGGTGCTAGTTTACACTCGGCCAAGGCGGCTCGAACACAATCTGGAGGGCGCCAAACGTTGTTGCTCATGTGCAAAGCCCGCATATTTCCATTACATTTATTCTTCTTCCTATGCTTGACTTGAGTTTTGTCCGCGACCACTTACTGAAAATCGAAGCCATGCTGCGCGACCGCGGCATGAATCCCGACGTTCTGCTAAGGGATTTCCGCGAAGTCGACGCCCAACGAAGGCAGGCGATTACAACCGCAGAAGAGTTGAAAGCGCACCGCAACCGGCTGTCGGACAAGATTCCGGGTATGAAAAAAGCTGGCCAAGACGTCAGCCAATTGATCGCCGAAACCAAAGACATGCGGGTCCAGATCCAGGAGCTGGAGAAGGCGGCGGAAGAATACGACACACGGCTCAGCGACATCCTGGTGGGGTTACCAAATGTTCCGCATGCCTCGGTGCCGGTGGGCAAATCGCCTGCGGACAACGTGGAAGTGCGACGCTGGGGAACGCCTCCCGAATTCGGCTTCGCGCCCAAGCCACACTGGGAGCTGGGCGAACACCTCGGCATTCTGGATCTGGAACGCGCCGCGAAACTTTCGGGCGCGCGGTTTGCGGTTTACTGGGACGCAGGCGCGCGCCTGGAGCGGGCGCTGGCCAACTTCATGCTCGATGTTCACACCCGCGAGCACGGCTACACCGAGGTCCTGCCGCCTTACCTGGTGAACTCGGAGTCCATGTATGGCACCGGGCAGCTGCCTAAGTTCGCGGCTGATTCATTTCGCGTGCCGCACGGAGAGAGAGATCTGTGGCTGGTGCCGACTGCCGAGGTTCCGGTGACCAACTTATATCGTGATGAGGTCCTGGATGGAGCCAGGCTGCCGGTGTCACTCACCGCTTACACGTCGTGTTTTCGCAGCGAAGCCGGATCGTACGGAAAAGATGTGCGCGGAATCATTCGCCAGCATCAGTTTCAGAAAGTTGAGCTGGTGAAGTTCTCGCGGCCCGAGGATTCCTACGAACAACTCGAGAAGCTTACTCATCATGCGGAGGAAATCCTACAAAAACTCGGGCTGCACTATCGGGTGGTGGTACTGTGCACCACAGATATGAGCCCATCGTCCGCGAAGACCTACGATCTGGAGGTTTGGCTTCCTGGGCAACAGCTATTTCGCGAGATTTCGTCTTGTTCGAATTTCGAGGCATTCCAGGCGCGTAGGGCGAACATTCGCTTCCGGCGCGAAGGCAAAGGGAAGCCTGAATTCGTGCACACTCTGAACGGCAGCGGCCTGGCGGTGGGGCGCACCTGGCTGGCGGTGCTTGAGAACTACCAGCAGGCCGACGGTAGCGTAGAGATTCCAGGGGTCTTACGTCCCTACATGGGGATTGACCGGATCGTGCCGCGAAGCCTGTGAGAAGCAGCTTTTAGCTGTTAGCATTTAGCTTAAGTCAGACGCTTCGAGCGATTAGACAGAGGGATCCAAAATCAAACTTGACAACGCAGAGTTGAACCCAGCACCAGCGGCAGCACCATCAGTGCCGGTTGGCAGCGCCTGGCGCACCCTGAAGAGCTTCATTCTCTGGTCCCACGAGCGCGGGACGGTCCAATACGACGTGATGGTCACGCTGATCCTGCTGTTTGTGTTTCTTTCTCCTCGATTAATTAATTTCAATGACCATCCCGTGGAACGCAATCCGCACCCCTCGGACATTGTCGTATCCCCGGACGGGAGCGGAGGCTTCGTTTATCAGGTCGAAGGCAAGGCGATCCAGGCCGGGGCGAGTAGGGGTGCGGATGACCCAGCTGTGCGGGCGCAGTTGCTGCGCATCATCGAACCCATCTCCGGCGAAATCAGCATCAAAAGATACGAGCCGGTGACCGACAAGAAAGGTAACATCCTCGCGTACCGGGTTTGGGTGCAGAGATAAAAGCCAACTTTTGAGGCTAAAGATGATCATACCGCTGTGGTTTTTGCGGTGCTGGGTTCTGATTGCGACTTGCGCGTTCGCCCAGTCAGATAACAGTTTGCAGGATGTGCTACATCAGATGGACGAGACGGCTGCGAAGTTCCGCACCGCCCAGGCGAGCTTCACATGGATCCAATACAACAAAGTCATTGATGACATCGCCGACACCCAAAAAGGCAAAATCTATTTCCGCCGCTCCGGGAAAGACATACAGATGGCCGCGGATATCACTGAGCCGTCGGCTAAGCAACTCATTTTTTCTGAAGGCAGAATCCAGGTGTATCAGCCGCAGATGGATCAGGTTGACATTTATGATGCCGGGGCCCACCGCGAAGAGTTTGAGAGTTTCTTGGTACTCGGATTTGGTGGAAGCGGCGATGACATGCTGAAATCATTCACCGTCAAGTTTCTGGGGAACGAGAAAATAGGAGGCACCGACACCGCCAAGCTCGACCTGATTCCCAAGTCCGAAAAGGTCAAACAGAATTTCTCACACATAGTGCTGTGGATCGACCTGCAACGGGGGATATCGATCCAGCAGCAACTGTTTGAGACCAGCGGCGACTACCGGCTGGCCAAATATTCCGACATCCAGGTAAACCAGAAAATCTCCGACAACGTGTTCAAGTTAAAAACCTCAGGCAAAACGAAAGTGCTAAGCCATTGACAGGTAATGAGATCATAGCTTTCGGACAGAACATTTTTGGCTACAGGAAAACCTAGGCGGCGGGTTATACTCGAAAAGCGCCAGCCCGTCGTCGAGCAAGTAACCCAGTAAGTCGGAGCCCCATGGCCAAGGTTTTCACTATCCCCGTTCCCCCAGATGCCCTCCGAAAGAGAGCGCGTGAGCGCACTTCTGATCCGCGTTATGTGGATGGCCAGCGGCTCCTGGTTGAAGCCATGAAGTATCTGGCGCAGAGCGATCCCTTGGCCAACCGCGGGGCAATCGAATTGCTATCGGAGCACGTGCGTACCCGGTTTCGCATGACTGACTCGCCCCTCGGCTAAAGCTCAGTCCTTTCTTCTTGCTACTCCGGCCGCCGCCAGCACAATTACGATCGGGTACATCTCCAACGTGTATCGTGGCTCGGGATTTTCCAGCGTTCCCAGAAATGCTGAACGCAGGATGACAAACAGAACCAACAGTCCTAGTAATTCGGTTTTGCGGAAGCGCATCCATCCGGCGATTGCGGCGAGCAGGTAAAGCAGATTGATGGCACCCATGCCGATCGCCATTGCCGACCACCGCGGTTCGTCATTGAATTCCCACCAGCGGCTGTCGCTGGGAAGCATTTCGGTGCGCGGGCGCAACCACATGTCCGCAATGCGCAACAGTGGAAGCCCCAGGTAATACCGGGCATGGTGTGCGCGAATCCGCTCGGCGGCAATCGCCTCGAATCTCTTATCCAGTTCCGGTGAGATATGGAGGACAGGGTTGTAATCGCTGATCAACTCGGCCGTTTCTTCTTGTTGCCGCGGAGTGTCAAACGCCCGCAAAGGAAGTTTGCCGGCATCCAACTCGCTTCCTGGGACTGCCCAATAGATTTCTTCGACCGAGGAGTAGTCCGCAATCCACGTCTTTACCCAGTGGTTGAAACCCATGGGGACGAATTCGTTTTCCTCGTTGGCGTAGCGCGGCGCCAGCGGCTGGAAACGGTGGAACACGTGCCAGTTCCGGACCGCCCACGGCGCCAGCGGCAGCACTGCGACCAGGAGCGCCGCCTGGAAAAGCCCTCCTGTAGCGATCGCGGGCAACGGAGATCGTTTCTGAAGTACGACCCTGGCCAGCAGAAATGCTTCCAATGCGATCAGCAGCAAAACACCGTCGGGACGCAGCAGGATTGTGGCGCCACACGCGACTCCGCACCCTGCCCAGTCACGAAGTCGAGGGCGCTCGAACGCCCGGAGAGCCAGATGCAACGTCAGCGCGGTGAAGAACACTTCAAGCGTCTCGGTCAGGGCCGCAGCAGAGTAATCCGCCAGAAACGGGCACAGCGCGGCCAGGACGAAGGCAACCTTGGCCAGTCGCGGACCGAGCAGCCGCCGTGCGATGGCCGCGCAGAGAAAACAGGTTCCGAGGTCAATAAACGTTTGTACGACCAGTACGGCGCGGTAATGGTCCACGCCGAAGATTGCAAAAATGAACGCCAGAAATGCCGGGTAGCCGGGCAGCCGAATATAAGTGGGAGAGATTTCGTCCGGACCGCTCAGGCCGTAAATCCCGTGCTGCAGCCAGTTCTTGGCGATGTCGCCATAGATGAAGGAATCGGTTACCACCCCGGGAAAGCGCAGCAAAAATATGAGCCGCAAAAGGAGTGCGGCGGCGGAGAACAACAGGAAGAATCGCAGGTTTTTGCGAACCAGTTCGCGCACGCTGGGAATATATCGTGTTTTGCCGAATTCTCCATCCGACAAAATGTCTTCCGGCTCTTTCGCGTCAAGGGTGGAAGGGTTTGACCCCCCTCGGTCCGACCGCTAGGATGTGATTGGTCTAAGTGGCATGGCGCAACCTGTTTTCTACGATCCCCGGCGACGCCGCTGGAAGCGGCTACGAACCCTGCTTGACGTCACGGGCATAGTCGTCAGCGCGGTGATCATCGTATTCGTCTATACCGCATTGCGCAGTGAACCCCTGCCCAAGCTTCTTCTGCAATATCAGAAGCATCCTTACCACGCACTCAAGGAGACCGAAAAAGAGAAGGCAACAGAAAAGCGGAAACAGCTTGTTCGTCGCACGCACCGGCGAACCAATATCGCCCCTTCGCAAGTCGCACTGAACACCGATGAAGGAATCCGCGGAGCTTTCTACGTGCCTTGGGACGCGGCCAGTTTTTCCTCGTTGCGCGAGTACGCGCGCCAGATTGACCTGCTGTATCCGGAATGGCTCCATGTGCTCACGGCGGACGGCCATCTGCAGGGCGCGGACGAGCAAGCAAAGAAAGTGTTCTTCGATGTTGTTAATAACGGAGTGGTTCATTCCGTGGATAACAAGGTCATGCCATTTCTGAAGTCCGAGGATACTGGGACGGAAGTATTCCCGCTGGTCAACAATTTTGATGGCGAGAATTGGATCGACATATCCGGCTTTCTTAACGATCCCGACGCGCGGGCCCGGTTTCGCCAAGAGATCGCTGCCTTTCTTGCCAGCGACAGATACCGCGGCTTGATGGTGGACTTTGAAGACCTCCCCAAGAAGACTCAGCCTGGTTTCGTGGAGCTTCTGAATGAACTCTCCAGCGACCTGCACGCTAAGGGCATGAAACTGTACGTGAGCGTGCCGGCGGGGAATGGGGACTTTGACTACCGCTCCGTCGCGAGCGCGGCGGATGGCGTGGTAGTGATGAACTACGACGAACACTACGCTGGCAGCGGAGGCACGGCCGGCCCGGTAGCCTCACAGGACTGGTTCACCACCAACCTGACCCAGGCCAAGAAAGTCATTCCGCTCGATAAACTCATCTGCGCCATCGCGAACTACGGTTATGACTGGGTGCAGCGACCGAAGAAAAAGAAGGGGGCGCTGCCCGCTGGCGAACGGGACATCAATGTCACCGTCCAGGAGGCCTGGCTTGCGGCTCGCGACTCCGAAGCCGACGTAAATTTCGACAGCGACAGCCTCAATCCGCACATCACCTATCTCGATGAGCGCAACCTGCAGCACGACATTTGGTTTCTGGATGGAGTGAGCGCGTTGAACCAGATGCGCGCTGCCCGTCAACTTGGGGTCCGGACATTCGCCTTGTGGCGTCTGGGATCAGAGGACCGCTCGTTGTGGAAAATTTGGGATTTCCCGCTGGATGCCGCCGCCCCTAACCGGCTGACCGATGTGCCGCCGGGACAGGACGTGGACATGGAGGGTGACGGCGAAATTCTGAATGTTGAAGCCACGCCAGAAAACGGGCAGCGCAAAATAACCATGGACTCTTCCACCCGCCTGATCAGCGATGAGACCATGGACTCGCTGCCAGAGCCCTACCGGGTCGGCCGCTATGGCGCCAGCCCAAACCAGGTCGCCATCACCTTCGACGACGGCCCTGATCCGCAATGGACGCCGAAGATTCTCGACATCCTGAAACAGGAGCACGCCACTGCTACTTTCTTTCTGATTGGGAGGGAGGCGGAAACCTACAACTCTCTGACCGAGCGCGTTTTCCGCGAGGGACACGAGATCGGCAATCATACGTTCACTCATCCTGATATCAGCAACTTATCGAACTTCTTCGTCGAACTGGAACTCAATCTCACCGAGCGTCTGTTCGCCAGCCGCTTGGGCATTCGCACAATTCTGTTTCGGCCACCGTACTCGGTTGACGCAGAACCCGATACTGAAGATCAAGTGCGTCCGCTGGAGATTTCCGAGAAGAAGGGCTACCTCACTATTGGGGACAAGAATGACCCCAACGACTGGCGGGAAACACCGCTCGAGCGCCGGAGCGCCGAGGAGATTGCCAGCTCTGTGCTCGCCAATCTCCCCCCCTGCACGGCAAAGGACCCGCGCCATTGCGGGAACATCATCCTGTTGCACGATGGCGGAGGCGATCGTCGCGAAACCGTGCGGGCACTGCCGATGATCATTGCGGGAATCCGTGCCAAGGGGCTGCAGATTGTCTCGGCAGGCGATCTGCTGCACCAGAGCCGCGCGGAGATCATGCCCCCTCTGTCCGCCACCGAGCGGTGGGCGGCGCGGCTCACCGGCCTGGGGTTCTGGCTGTTTGACGCCGTTCAGAAATTCATCGTCCTGGTTTTTTTTCTTGGCGACCTGCTGATGACCGGGCGCCTGCTGTTTGTTGGCGGGTTCGCAATTTATGACCGAGTGCGCCAACGCAATGAAGTCAGACCTCTGGAACGGGACTTCCATCGCACCAGGGTCGCGGTGCTTATCCCCGCTTACAACGAAGAGAAGGTCATTGAGCGCACCATTCGTGCGGCCCTGCGATCGAGTTACCGCAATCTGCGTGTGATCGTAATTGACGATGGATCGAAGGACAAGACCCTTCAAGTCGCGCAGAGCTGTTTTCCGCGAGAAGAGGCTTCGGGACGCCTGCTGATTTTAACCAAGCCGAACGCCGGCAAAGCTGAGGCCCTCAACTTCGGCCTGCGACGCCTGGATCCTGACGAGGAAATCTTCGTTGGCATTGACGCCGATACCGTGATCGCACGAGATGCCATTGCACTGCTGGTACCGCACTTCCGCAACCCACGAGTTGGCGCCCTCGCCGGCAATGCCAAGGTGGGCAATCGGGTGAATCTATGGACCCGCTGGCAGGCGCTGGAGTACATCACCAGCCAGAATTTCGAGCGGCGGGCCCTGAACACGCTGGGCGCGGTGAGCGTTGTCCCCGGAGCCATTGGGGCCTGGCGCGTTTCGGCAGTCCGGGAGGCTGGCGGCTACCACACCGATACCGTCGCAGAGGATGCCGACCTTACCATGGCGTTGCTGCGCAACGGATATCGCGTGGAATACGAAGACCGCGCGCTGGCCTACACCGAAGCGCCGGTCAATGCCAGTGGCCTGATGCGGCAGCGCTTCCGTTGGTCGTTTGGCATATTGCAGGCCGTCTTCAAACACAGAGGGGCTTTTGCCAGAAAGGGCGTGCTGGGCTGGGTGGCGCTCCCAAACATTGTCGTATTCCAGATTCTTCTGCCCCTGGTTTCGCCGTTCATAGACATTATGTTTGCGCTCGCCGCAGTATGGTATTTTGTGCAAAAGCATTACCACCCGGAATCCACGGACCCGGCAAGTTTCCAGCGCCTGGTGATTTTCTTTGCCGCCTTCCTCATTATTGACTTCATTACCTCAGCGATCGCCTTCGCGCTCGAGCGCAGCACTCCCGACACTCGTGAAGACACGTGGCTGTTGAGCCAGGTCTGGCTGCAGCGTTTCGCTTATCGGCAACTGTTTTCCGTTGTGCTGTTCAAGACTCTGAAGCGAGCGGCCTCGGGTGAGCCTTTCGCCTGGGACAAACTGGAACGGACCGCCGCGGTCACTTACGAAGAGTCTGAGGATTCTGTGCACGTGTCATAAATCATAATCATAACCATGACTCGGACCATCATCGAGCCGTTTCGCATCAAGAGCGTGGAACCGATCCGCTGGACCACGCGCGAGCAACGCAAAACACTTCTTCGTGCCGCTCACTACAATTTGTTTCTGCTTCCGTCCGCGGACGTTCTGATTGACCTGCTCACCGATTCCGGCACTGGCGCCATGTCCACGCACCAGTGGGCGGCGATCATGGAAGGCGACGAAAGCTATGCCGGAAGCAAGAGCTTTGACCGGTTTCGTATATCTGTCCAGGATATTTTCGGTTACCGCCATGTGATTCCCACCCATCAGGGACGCGCCGCCGAACGCATCCTGTTCGGAGTGATGTGCAAGAAGGGCGACGTGGTCCCGAACAATACGCATTTCGATACCACGCGGGCTAACGTTGAATTTGCCGGAGCCGAAGCGGTGGATCTCGTCATCCCAGAGGGCCGTGAGCCAAGCACCAGACATCCCTTCAAAGGCAACATGGACGTTGCCGCGCTGGAGGAGTTGATCAATCGAACAGGACGGGAGCACGTTCCTCTGGTGATGCTGACAGTAACGAACAATTCCGGCGGAGGGCAGCCGGTCTCGATGGAGAATGTCCGCCAGGTAAGTGCAATCTGCCGAAAACATGGCATTCCACTTTACTTTGACGCGTGCCGCTTCGCCGAAAACTCTTACTTCATCAAACTGCGCGAGAACGGATACGAATCGAAAGCGCCCAAACAGATTGCGCAGGAAATGTTTAGCTACGGCGATGGCTGCACTATGTCCGCGAAAAAAGATGGCTTGGCCAACATCGGAGGCTTTCTTTGCACCAACGATGATCTACTGGCCCAGCAGGAAAAGGACTTGCTGATTCTGACCGAGGGCTATCCAACCTATGGCGGGCTGGCGGGGCGGGATCTGGAAGCCATAGCCGTCGGCGTGCAAGAAGCCCTGGAAGAAGACTATCTGCGCTACCGGATCGCCTCCACGGCTTACCTCGGCGATCACATCGCGGAACAGGGAGTCCCGATTGTGCAGCCGCCTGGTGGGCACGCCATCTATCTTGATGCGCGCGCGTTTCTGCCACACATTCCAGTCGAACAATTTCCGGGCGTGGCGCTGGCGTGCGAGCTCTACCTGGAAGGCGGAATCCGCTCGGTAGAAATTGGCCAGCTCATGTTCGGGGCGGCGGCGGCCATGGACCTAGTGCGGCTGGCCATTCCGCGCCGCGTATACACTCAGAGCCACGTTGACTACGTAGTCGAAATAATCCTCGAAGTCTGGAAGAAGCGCAACTTGATTCACGGACTCAAAATTACTCACGAAGCGCCATTCCTGCGCCACTTCACCGCCAAACTGCAACCGATCACTGCGTAGAACCGGCGGTTGGTACCTGTCGTTGGCTCATGGCAGGCGACATCAGGTCAGCATAGACCGCTGCTATTTCCTTCGCCACCTTTTCCCACAAGCGAAAACGTAAATTTCACTTCTACAACATCGCTCTTGTGCAACCGGTACAGCGGATGGCGTACCCCCGTCAGGGCTGGACCCGCTTCATTGGGATTCCTTTGGCCATCCGCTGCACTGGTGGTTACGGCTGCTGCTGCCTCGGCCGTCTGGGCTGGGGCAACAATTGCCAATTGAGGTGGCAACCCGGCAAACAACATCAACAGAGCTGCGGTTCTGCATTTCATGAGAGCGACCTGGACTCCGGAGCGTTTGGCCTGAAGCCATGAACGCCCCGGCTGGCCGGCGAATCAGAATTCCTTCACCGCGCAATCGAAAAATAGCTCCGTGGACCCGCAGTAACAAGACACGGAAGGTCCCGTCTTCAAAAGTAGCTAGTGCCGCTGGCATACAACTTCGGGTGTAGTGGGCAGCAAACACTCTGAAGCACAACAACCACCTAAGACTCCGCGGCTGCGTGAAGCCCGCGTCGTTCCCGTTTTGGGGAAAGCGGGACTCGGCTACAATCCAGAGTTTTCCACAGGCGCGGGGACTCTTTTGGGCCGTTCTTTCCGTTCTTGGTCACTGAAATGAATAACCGGGGACAAATACACTCACCTCAGTCACAGTGCCACGGTCTTCAAATCTTTCGTGTTGGCAGGTTATGACAAACGAATGCGTGTCCTCTCTTTCCGGCATCAGTGTGTTGCTGGCCGATTCCAAACCAATGGAAAGCCAGCTCCTGGCGAGCGCGCTCCGCCATCACGGGTTTCAAGTTTCATCCTGCGAGTCGGAGTTGGCGCCGGTCTTGGAGCTCGCCGACCATGGCGTGATGGACGTCGCCGTCCTCAGCTGCGCCGTGCTTCAGAATGGCGATTCGGACATGGCTGTCCTGCGCACACTTCACCTGTCGTATCCGCAGATTCCCAAAATTGTTTTGATGAACGCAGAAGGCCCTGAGCTGGCTGTGCAAGCCTTCCGCTTGGGCGCGCGTGGACTGTTCTGCCTGGCCGACTCTTCTTTCCAGCGCTTGTGCGAGTGGATCCAACAAGTGCATCGGGGAGAAATCTGGGCTACCACGCAACAACTGAACTATCTCCTCGACTCGGTGTGCCAGGTCCCATCGCTGCGCGTGGTAAACGCCAATGGAGAGAAGCTGCTGACCTCGCGGGAAGAGCAGGTCGTCGCCTTGGTGGCGGATGGCCTGAGCAATCGCGGTGTCGCCACCGAACAAGGCCTCAGCGAGCACACAGTCAAAAAGTATCTTTTCCGGATTTTCGAGAAGCTGGGGATTTCAAACTGCGTCGAACTGGTGCTGTACGCTGTTCATCATGGCTCGATGCAGCAGAGCGAGTGGATCGCCGGGTAAAGCAGTGGTCAGTGGGCAGTGATTAGTGGGCAGCAAAGGCACTCGGGTTTTGGAACAGGCACCTGGAGCAGGACTAACCACTGGCAACTGGCCACTGACCACTGACCACTGGTTATACAATGTCAGTGGCACATG
>WNFC01000362.1_pt1 | contig 46442 bp, 43 predicted proteins | sample 5400541 | NCBI WGS metagenome assembly WNFC01 (sample SAMN13153342, study PRJNA577476) | soil metagenome | isolation source: 120 cm saprolite under Douglas fir tree site 2 hole 2 replicate 1 | place: USA:California | collected 2015-04-18 | reverse complement strand
GCGATGGACGCAGCTCCCGCCGTACAGCGCGACCCAGACGCCGCCCTCGTCGTCGACGGTGAGACCGTCGGGGATGCCGTCACTCTGGTCGAACGAGACGAAGGGCCGCCGCTCGTCGAGCCGCCCCGACCCGAGCTCGAAGTCGAAGACGTCGACGCGGTACACCGCCGAGTCGATGTAGTACATGCGGGTGTCGTCGCCCGTCCACCCGAGGCCGTTCGAAAGCGTCACCCCGTCGAGCACTTGTTGGAGGCTGCCGTCGTAGCGGTAGAGCGCGCCGGCCCCCGGCGTGAGGTCGAGCCCCATCGTCCCGATCCAGAAGCGACCGGCCGCGTCGCAGGCGCCGTCGTTCGAGCGCAGGGCCGGTCCGTGCGGCAGCCGGACGAGGGTGCGCGCCGACTCGTCGGCAAGATCGACGAGCGCAAGGCGGTCGGCCAGCGCAACGAGCGCCGCACCGCCGGTCGTGGGCGCGGCCGCGCCCACCATCGCATCGAGGCCGATCGCACGGTCATCCCCGCTCTCGAATACGTGCAGTTCGCAGCCTTCGATATCCACCCACAGCAGGCGTCGCGTCGCCGCGTCCCAACGTGGTCCTTCCGCGAGCTTCGAGTTCGCGCGTACGGCGACCTCCACGGCCTAAGGTTTGCATGATCGCAGCCGTGCGCGGGAAGAAGACGGGATGACGCGTTTCAGCGGCAAGCGTGCACTCGTCACGGGCGCGGGGTCGGGGATCGGCGCAGCCGTCGCACGCCTGCTCGAGACCGAGGGCGCGGAGGTCGTCTCCGCGGACCTCACCGGGACCGACGTCCACCTCGACGTCCGCGACGAGGCGCAGGTTGCTGCTGTCACCCATGACGTCGACGTGCTCGTCAACGTCGCGGGCATCGGCTCGACGACCAACGCGCCGGAGACGCCGCTCGACGTCTGGGAGAACGTCTTCGCCGTGAACACGCGCGGGACGTTCCTCTGCTGCAAGCACGCGATCCCGGGCATGATCGCGCGAGGCGGCGGGTCGATCGTCAACATCGCGTCCGTCGCGGCGATCGTGGGCCTCCGCAACCGGGCGGCGTACTGCGCATCGAAGGGGGCGGTGGTCTCGCTGACGCGTGCGCTCGCTGTCGATCATGTCCATGACGGCATCCGCGTCAACGCCGTCTGCCCGGGAACCGTCGACTCGCCCTGGGTGCGGCGCCTCGTCGAGGAGGCCGGCGAGTCGCTCGACGAGCTCACCGCGCGGCAGCCGCTGGGCCGGCTGGGGACACCTGAGGAGATCGCGGAGGCAGTCGCCTACCTCGCCTCCGACGCAGCGAGCTTCGTGACGGGAAGCATCCTCGTGATCGACGGCGGGCTCACGGCCGCCTAGTGCCCCTTCCAGCAATACATGCCGGCTTCTGGCCCGCGATCACGCGGCGCCAGAGTCCACCCTCGCCCTTAGCAAGGCTTTCTAGCCTTGCTGCGGGTGAGTGCGGCCTCTGGCTTGGTGCTCGCGACCCAGAAGCTCGGCGGCATTACTGGAAGGGGCACTAGTGGAGGTGGGCGTGTGCGGCACCGACCGCGAGATCTCGGAAGGCCTGTTCGGGATCGCACCTGAGGACGACCCACTGCTCGTGCTCGGCCACGAGGCACTGGCCGTCGTCGAGCGAGATGGCTACGGCTTCACGCGCGGCCAGCTCGTCACCGCAACCGTCCGCCGCTCGTGCGGTCATTGCATCGCGTGCGCGGAGGACTCGCCGGACTCGTGTCTGACCGGCGACTACAGCGAGCGCGGGATCACACGCCTGCACGGCTACGACCGTGAGCTCGTCGCGGAGGATCCGGAGCAACTGGTCGCAATTCCGAAATCGCTCGGCCGCCTCGGCGTGCTCGCGGAGCCGACGTCGATTTGCGAGCGCACACTCCGACATGCTCGGACAATCGGCGGCCGCCAGCCGTGGCAGCTCGAGCGTGCGCTCGTCATCGGCGCAGGCGCGATCGGCCTGCTGACGACGTACCTCCTTCGCCTCGCGGACGTGGAAGTGTGGACGGTGTCGCTCGAGCCTGAGAACGAGCTCGTCGAACAGTCCGGCGCTCGCTACGTCTCGACGCACGACAAGGAGCTGTCGGAGCTCGGGAAGTTCGACCTCGTGATCGAAGCGGCCGGCAACGCGCAGGTGATGGCACGGACGCTGGGCCTGCTCCGCCGGAGCGGAGTCGCATGCCTGCTCGGGATCGACCCGCGTGACCAGACGGTCGAGCTCGAAGGCCCGGTGCTGGGCGTGGACACGATCCTCGAGAACCACGTTCTCTTCGGAAGCGTCAACGCGCAGCGCCAGGACTGGCTGGCCGCGGTCGCTGATCTCGGCCGAGCGCGCGAGCGCTGGCCGGAGGCGCTGGAGCGATTCGTCACGCTCCGCGTCCCTCTCGACCACTTCCAGGAGGCCTTCGACCATCGCGGCGGCAAGGCGACGCTGGTGCTCTCGGACTAGTACCTGGTCAGAACGAAAGGCCTGCGGCCTCGAGTGCCTGCCGTGCCAGCGCTTCGTCGAGCTCGCCCGGCAAGCCGCTCACGCCGACGGCACCCACTCGTGTCTCGCCCTCGAACGCGGCGAGCCCGCCGAGGAAGAACGTGAAGAACGGGTCGAAGCTCTCGCGCTCGACAGCGTCCTCGCGCACCTTCTCCGCCAGCTCTCTCGTCGAGCGCGCGTCGCTCCGCGCGGCGGTGTACGCCTTCCGCTGTGCGTTCAGGCGCGTGTCCGGTGCCGCGCCGTCCATCGTTGCGGCCGCGACGAGCTCGCCGTGCGTGTCGGCGACGAAGACCGAGACCGGGCCGGGGGCTTCCCGAACCACGAAATCCACGATCGCCTGTGCGTCCGCAAGCTTCACGCGGCGATTCTACGGGCCTGCCTGGACCTCCCTTTCGACCGCGGGGCGAAAACGTGCTGTAGTTCAACTTCATGCGCGTCGACGTCGCCCGCCTCGCACGGCGAGTTTTGATCCTGGTGGTTGTCTCCGGCCTTCCCGTCTTGGCCGTGACAGCCCCCTCAGGCTCGCCCTCGGCGGCAAACGTCGCGAGTCACGCGTCGAGCTCCAGCTTCGAGGGGATTCGCTTGACGAACGTCGCCAGTCGGGTCGGACTCGACTTCCGTCAAGGTGCGTTTCGCTTCGGTGTCTCACCCGACCCGGCGGCGATGACCGGAGGCGGGCTGTGTGCGCTCGACTACAACAACGACGGCTGGGTCGATCTGTTCGTCGTCAACTCGTACTCGCAGGCAGACGTCGACCGCTGGGGGAAGTACGGTGGACTCCCGCGAACCGCGCTGTTCAGGAACACGAGGGGCCGGTTCACGAACGTGAGTCGTCGCTCGAAGGCGAACCTCGCCGTCCGTGGCGAGGGCTGCGTCGCAGCAGACTTCAACGGGGACGGCTACACCGATCTCTACATCACGACTGACGGCTACGACAAGCTGCTCTGGAACAACGGCGACGGCACGTTCACTGAAGGGGCCCGCGCCGCCGGAATCCATAGCTACGGGTGGCACACGGGAGCCGCGGTCGCAGACGTGAACGGCGACGGCAGGCCCGACCTGTACGTCGCGGGTTACGCCGACCCCAACATCCCCGTTCCCGGCTCCGCCGCCGGGTTCCCGAACAACGTCGCAGGCGTCCGCGATCTCCTGTACCTCAACGTCGGGCGCGACCGCAACGGACATTCGAAGTTTCGCGAGGTCGGCGTTCAGGCAGGCCTCGAGGCCGCGCGGTTCGATCACAGCCTCGGTGCAGTCTTCTCCGATTTCGACGGCGACGGGCGGCCCGATCTCTTCGTCGCCAACGACGGCGACCCGAACCGGCTGTACGAGAACGTCGCCTGGCCAGGCGGGAGAAAAGCCGATCCGGCGGGGCTCGGCTTCCGCTTCGAGGAGCGCGCAGCCATCGCGGGTGTGGCGAACCAGAGTGCGGGGATGGGTGTCGCGGCTGCCGACTTCAACGGTGACGGACGCACCGATTTATTCATCTCGAACTCGCGCGGCCAGGGCCATGCGGTCTACACCGGGCAGCCGCCCCTTCCCTCCGGCTCGTCGTTCAACGACGTCCGAGCGGCGTTCGCACCGGCGTTCGGCCAGACGTTCACCGGCTGGGGGGCTTCCTGGGTCGACCTCGACCTGGACGGCCGTCCCGACCTCGTACTCACCAACGGCGGAATCCCCGTGACGAATCTCGCGCGGGACGCGGAGCCGATCCAGGTGCTCGAGAACATGGGCGCACCACCGGGGTCTGCGCCCCAGTTCACGGACGGGACCGCACTCGTCGGCGGGAACGATCTTCCTCGCGTCGTCGGCCGCGGCCTCACGACGGCCGACTTCGACAACAACGGCCGCATGGACATCGCCATCAATACGATCGGGGGGAAGCTGGAGCTCTTGCGCCCGACGGGAGCCGTCGGCCACTGGCTCGCGGTGCGGCTCGCCAGGTTCTCGCCCGGAGCCGTCGTGACCGCTGTCCTCCCGGACGGTCGCCGGCTGGTACGCGAAGTACAGGCAGGGTCGAGCTATCTGTCCTCGGAGGACCCTCGAGTGCACTTCGGACTCGGCGCGGCGACGAGGGTGAGTCAGCTCATCGTTCGCTACGCGGACGGCCACACTATCGAGCGAAACAACGTCCCGGTCGACCGCATCGTCCTCTTCCGCCGCCCAACGCGGAGCGCGACCGTGCTTACACATCCAGGTCGGAGCCAGCGCCTTTCCGGGACTGCGCCGTACCTGATCGACGGGTGTACACGGGCCGACCTGAAGGGGCACTCGGTCGCCCGCGTGTGGGACGAGGTCGTGCTCGACGCCATCAGGCGGGACCTCCCGGCGCCGACCACCCACGCGCGGAACCTCTTCCACGTCTCGGCCGCGATGTGGGATGCCTGGGCGGCCTACGACCCGAAGGCGGACGGCTACTTTGTCACCGAGAAGGACAAGGCTCCCGACGTCGAGGCTGCCCGGGAGACCGCGATCAGCTACGCGGCATACCGCGTCCTGCTCTGGCGCTACGCGTACGGCGCCAATATGCGGGTGACGTTCGACGAGCTCACCCGGACCCTGCGCTCGCTGTGCTACCGGCTTGACTTCACGAGCACGAAGGGCGACTCACCGGCCGCACTCGGCAATCGCATCGCGGCCGCGGCGATCCGGTATGGCAGGAGCGACGGCTCGCTCGAACGACGCCACTTTGCCGACGAGAGCTACGTCCCCGTCAACGCGCCGCTCGTCGTGAGCCAGCCGGGGACGGCCATGCACGACGCAACCTTCTGGCAGCCGCTCGCGCTCGATCAGACCGTGGCCCAGAACGGGCTCGCCGTCCCCGGCAAGGTGCAGACCTTCATCGGCGCCCAGTGGGGCCACGTGCGCGGATTCGCCCTTCCGCGGTCGAAGACGGGAGTGCCGATCGATCCCGGCCACCCGCCGATCGGCACGCCGGAGAACGCGGCCTACAAGCAAGCGGCCCTCGACGTCATCCGAAAGAGTGCCGAGCTCGATCCCGCCGACGGCAAGACGATCGACATCGGGCTCGACGGTTTCGGGAACGACCCCCTCGGGACGAATGACGGCCATGGATACACGGTCAATCCGGTGACGGGTCAGCCCTATGCGCCCGAGCGCGTTCTCCAGGCCGACTACGCCCGGGTCCTGGCCGAGTTCTGGGCGGACGGGCCCAATTCGGAGACCCCGCCCGGCCACTGGAACGTGATTGCCAACAGCGTCTCGGACTCGCCGCTGATGGCATCGCGGATCGGTCCGGGAGCTGCGAACCGCCTGCGCTGGGACGTGCAGATGTACTTCGCCCTGAACGGCGCGGTGCACGACGCCGCGATCGCCGCGTGGGGCCTGAAGCGCAAATACCAATCCGTTCGCCCGATCTCGATGATCCGCTACCTGGCCGAGCAGGGCCAGTCGAGCGATCCCGACCCCCCCTCGTACGATCCCCGGGGCCTGCCATTGATCCCCGGCCTGATCGAGCTGATCACGAAGGAATCGAGTGCGCCCGGACAGCGTCACGCCGCCCTTGCCGATCACGTCGGCGAGATCGCGATTCGGGCCTGGCGCGGAAATCCGAAAGACCCGAACCAGGTGAGCGGCGTCGGCTGGATTCTCGGCGAGCGGTGGGTGCCGTATCAAAGGGCGACCTTCGTCACCCCGGCCTTCCCGGGCTTCGTGTCCGGCCACAGCACGTTCAGCCGTGCGGCAGCCGAGGTGCTCGCCGCCTACACCGGCAGCCCCTACTTCCCCGGAGGAGAGTTCACGCAGACCTTCGCCCCGGGCTACCTCAAGTTCGAGCACGGGCCGAGCAAGCCGCTGACGCTCCAGTGGGCGACGTACTACGACGCCGCCGACCAGGCCGGTATCTCGCGCATTTACGGCGGCATCCACATCCCCGCGGACGACTTTGCAGGCCGCCGGATCGGATCGAGGATCGGCAAGCAGGCGTGGGCGCTCGCCGAGCGCTACTTCGCCGGCACCGCGCGGTAGGAGGCGGCTCGAGGCTTGATGTGATTCAGCGGCCATTTGGCGAAGCCGAAGCAAGCGAAGCCGCAGGGCTTCCAGAGATCGGTCAGCTCGAGCTCCGATCTCGAGGGGACACAAGGTCTGGAAGCCCTCCTTCGCGAGCAAACAACGGGTCCCTGCCGGAACCCGTCCTACGTTCACATCAACCCTCTAGTTGCCGACGGACGCGCGGGCGGCTGCAGCTTCGCCGGCGATCGCGGCCGACTCCTCGATTGGAATGATCGGGGTAGACGTGAATCGCAGCCACGGCGTGAACGGAAATGTCGCTTGGGCGAGCGTGGTCGCGCTATCCACCTCGACGATCGCAGCGCCTCCCGAGCCATCTGCGTACCCCCAGAAGCCCTGGAACTGGAAGCCCTCCGGTGGCTTCCACTGCGCGAAGAAGGCGAGATTCCGTCGCTCGGCTTCCTCGCTCGTATCGACGAACTCCCACGTCACGTGAAACAGCACCGCACACCTCCATTGAAGGGGACGGTGCCGACCCTATCGCGGTTTCTAGCGGCCCGAGCGCGCCTGCAGCCTGCGCGCGATCGTGTCCAACGTCACCGCGAGCAAGAGGATGATGCCCGTGACGATGTAGATCGTCCCGGTCTTGTAGCCCGCGGTGTTGAGCCCGTTCGAGACCGTTGAGATGACGAGCGCGCCGATAAGTGCGCTGCGCACCTCGCCCCGACCACCGAACAGGCTCGTGCCGCCGATGACCGCAGCGGAGATCGCATCGAGCAGCAGCGTGCCACCCCCGACGTTGAGGTCGACGGAGTTCAGCCGCGCGGCCAGGATCACGCCTCCCACCCCGGCCATGGCGCCGGAGATCATGAAGACGATGATGCGGATGCGCGCGACGTTGATCCCGGCGCGACGAGCCGCCTCGGCATTGCCGCCGACCGCGTAGACATGGCGGCCGAACGGCGTCCGCTTGGCCAGGAAGGTCAAGGCGACCAGGAAGATGACGACGAGGACGCCGGCCAGCGGTAGCCCGTTCGGCACGCTGGCGTGGTTGGAGACCGCGACCGTGCCGAAGGAGGCGACCGCGATACCGACGATCTTGGCGACAAGGAGCAGCGGTCTTCGGATCGCCACGCCCGCGCGGCGTTTGCCGATCACCCCGCCCAACGTGCCGATGGCGTAGAGACCCGTGATGACGGCCGCAATGATCCAACCCGCACTGGCCGTGAAGTAGTAGTTGGCGAGATCGTTGATCAACTTGTCCTGGATCACGATCACGCCTTTGATCTCGAGCACCTGCAGGATGACTCCCTGCCAGATCAGAAGGCCTGCAAGCGTGACGACGAACGACGGGACGCCGACCTTGGCCACGACCGAGCCCTGGAGGCCGCCGATGAACGCGCACAGGCCCACCGCGATCGCGATCGCGACGAGTCCGGGATACGCATGACCGCTACCCGGGAGCTGGAACTCGGCGACGGCCAGGGCCGCTATCCCGCTCAGATAACCGATCGAAAGGTCGATCTCGCCGAGGAGGAGGACGAAGACCACGCCGAAGGCGAGCATGGTCAAGCCGGCCATCTGGACGATGATGTTGTTGAAGTTGTCCGCGGTGAAGAAGTTCGTCGCCTTGAAGCTGAAGAAGACGACGATGAACGCCAGGCCGATGACGATCGGCAGGATCCCGAGGTTGCCCGTCCTCACGTTGTCGTAGACCCGGCGCCAGAGCCCTCCCTGCTCCTCGGCTTCGTCCCCTGCGGGGAGACCGATCCCCGGTGCGGCGACGTCGACGTCGAGTTCCGTGCTCACGACGCCAGCTCCGGCGCTGTCGCCGGGATGCCCGCGACCTTAGTGGGAATCCCAGCGGTGATCGCCTGCACGATCTCCTGCTGGGTTGTCCGTTCTCGCTCGTAGACACCCACGTCGCGCCCGAGGCGCAGCACGGTGATCCGCGTCGCGACCTCGAAAACGTCGTTGAGGTTGTGCGAGATGAGCACGACGGCGAGGCCCTGGTCGGCGAGGCGCTTGACGAGATCGAGCACCTGGCGCGTCTGCGCGACGCCGAGGGCCGCGGTGGGCTCGTCGAGAATGACGACCTTGGAGTTCCACTGCACAGCCTTGGCGACGGCGACCGACTGCCGCTGGCCGCCCGACAGGGAGGCCACCGGCTGACGGATCGAGCGGATGGTCGTGACAGACAACGACCTGAGGGTCTCGGCCGTGCGCTGCTCCATGAGCGGCTCTTTCAAGCGCCAAAGCCAGTCGCGTTCCTCGCGGCCCAGGTACATGTTCTGCACCACGTCGAGGTTGTCGGCGAGTGCGAGATCCTGGTAGACGATCTCGATTCCCAGCCTGGCCGCGTCCTTCGGATTGCTGATGTGAACGGGCTTCCCATCGAACAAGATCTCGCCGCTGTCCGGCGTGTGGATGCCGGCCACGCATTTGATCAAGGTCGACTTACCGGCGCCGTTGTCGCCGACGAGCGCCATGACCTCTCCGTTGCGAACCTCGAAGTCGACGTCGGTGAGCGCCTGTACCGACCCGAACGACTTCGAGATGCCGCGGAGTTGGAGGATCGGCGTCTCGCTCACGGGTGTCGCGTTTCCTACCACAAAGCCGGTGGGGGACGCCCGCCCAGGCGCCCCCACCTGTCAGTCCGGTTTGGTTATTTGCAGAACTGCGCGAACTCGCCGATGCACACGTCGCTCTTCTTCAGGAACTTGTCCTTGAAGAGTCTCGTGTAGTTGGCCTTCGTGATTGAGACGACCGGAATCTGGACGGTCGGCTCCTTCTTGCTGCCGTTCTTGCGGAACCCGTTGACCCCGGGCACCTTCTTGTGCTTCAGCAGCGCGACGGCCGCCTTCGCGGCTGCGTTCGCCTCGAGGGGCACGAACTTGTAGACGGTCATCGTCTGCCAGCCCGAGATGATGTTCTGAACGCCCTGGACGGTCGCGTCCTGTCCCGACAGCGGGATCGGCTTCAGCTTCTTCGCCTTCAGCGCGGCGATTACTGCGCCGGCAATTCCGTCGTTCGCCGCAATGGCGCCGTCGATCTTGTTGTTCGTCTTCAGCAGCATCTGCTCGAAGATCGGCTGGGCGTTCGTCGCCAGCCAGAGCGGCACGAACTGCTGCGGGCCCTTGGTCAGCTTGCCGCTCGCGAAGAGCGGATTCAGAACCGCGTCGTTTCCGCTCTTGAACCAGAACGCGTTCTGATCCGTCGGGCCGCCCCAGAGCTCGGCGACGACGGGCTTCGACTGGCCTTTCAGGGCGTTGACTACACCCTTGGCCTGGGCGGCCCCGACGGCCTTCCCGTCGAAGGAGACGTACACCTTCGCGATACCGCCGACCACCTGACGGTCGTAGTCGATCGACTGACCGCCTGCTGCTGCGAACTTCTTCTCGATCGCGATCGACGTACCCTGCGCGATGTCGGTGACGATGACCACCTTCGCCCCGCGGGACAGGCACGAATCGGCCTGCGAGACCATCTTCTGCGGGTCGTTCAGCGCGTTCGTGATCGAATAGGTCACTCCGGCCTTCTTCAGGGCCTTGGCGAAGTCCGGTGCGTCGAACTGGACCCAGCGGACGGATGACTTCGTGTCCGGAAGCAGAACGCAAACCTGGATGTTCGCGGAGCTCCTGGCTGTTGCGCTCGTAGCCACGATCGCGACTACGGCACCGGCCAGGACTACGGCAAGCCCCACCGAACGAACGTATCGTTTCACTGCATCCTCCTAAGTGATGAGATTTCGGAGACTCTAGTACGAATTCACGGACTTTTCAGGTCGGCTCCGCTGCGCACTTCGTCGCTCCAGCCACAATGTGACCCGGGGGCCACCGGTGCTCCCGGAATGGCCCGTGAGCTGCGTACTATCGCGCAATGGCAGAGATCGGCATCGGCATGCTCGGCTACGCCTTCATGGGGAAGGCGCACTCGAACGCCTTCCGCAAGGTCGAGTACATGGCTTGGCCGCCCCCGCTCGAGCCACGGCTTGTCGTAATCGCCGGGCGGAACCAGGATGCGGTCGCCGAGGCGGCCCGCCGGTACGGCTACGAGCGGTGGACGACCGACTGGCATGACATCGTCACCGACGAGCGGATCGGGCTGTTCGACAACGGGGGCCCGAACTCGCTCCATGCCGAACCGACCATCGCCGCAGCGGAAGCGGGTAAGCACGTCCTCTGCGAGAAGCCGCTCGGGCGCACGGCCGACGAGAGCTACGAGGTGTGGCGCCGCGTCGCCTCGACCGGCGTCAAGCATCTGTGCGGGTTCAACTACCGCTTCGTCCCCGCGGTGCGGCTCGCGCGCGAGCTGATCGACGAGGGCGCACTCGGAGAGATCCGCCACTTCCGCGGCCGTTACCTGCAGGACTGGGGCGACGACCCGACGCTCGCTACGTGGCGCTTCGATCCGGACCAGGCGGGATCGGGCGCCTTAGGCGATCTCGGTACGCACGTGATCGACCTCGCGCGCTATCTCGTCGGTGAAGTCAATTCGGTCGCCGGCATCGTGAAGACGTTCGTGAGGGGTCGCAGGGTCGACGACGCGATCGAGGCGGCCGTCGGGTTCGAGAGCGGCGCGGTCGGGACGATCGAGTCGACGCGACTCGCGCTCGGACGGCGCAACGCGTTTCAATGGGAGATCAACGGCTCGCGAGGCTCGCTCTACTTCGACATGGAGCGAATGAACGAGCTGCAGGTCTTTCTCGACGGCGAGGACCGCACTCGCGGCTTCAGGAGGGTGCTCGTGACGGAGGCGAACCATCCGTTCATGGATTTCTGGTGGCCGCCCGGGCACATCATCGGCTGGGGAGATACCTTCGTGCACGAGATACATCACTTCCTGCGCTCGATCGCCGATGGCAGCGACGTCGCACCGCACGGCGCGACGTTCGAGGACGGCTATCGCGCGTCAGAGATCGGCGAGTCAATCGTGCGGTCGAGCGCCGGCGGTCGCCGCGAGCAGCTGAAGTTCCGCAGCCTGGCGCACTAGCATGACTGCGGTCGCATCCATCGAGCGCGACCTGCGCGCTGCGGTCACCGCGGATGTCGTCGCACCGAGCGCCGCCTATCTGACCGACATGACCGAGGCGCGCGGACTGAGCGGGCGCGCCGACGCAGTCGCCCTGCCGAGGAGCGCAGCCGAGGTGGCCGAGGTCGTGGCGTGGTGCTACTCGCACGGCGTGGTGATCGTCCCGCGCGGGGGCGGGACGGGCTATGCCGGCGGTGCCGTGCCGCTCGACGGGGGAGTCGTGCTCTCGCTCGAGCGTCTCGATCGCGTCCGCTCGTTCGACCCGTTGCTCTGGCGGATCGAAGTCGAGGCGGGGCTCCGAACGGCGGAGTTGCGGCGGATCGCCCGCGAAGGCGGTCTGCTGTTCGCCCCGGATCCCGGAGCTGCCGAGCAGTCGCAGATCGGCGGGAACATCGCCACGAACGCCGGCGGCCCGCACGCCTACAAGTACGGCGTCACCGGCGCGTGGGTCACCGGGCTCGAAGTCGTCGTCCCGCCGGGCGAGCTCGTGCAGCTCGGAGGGCCGCTGCGCAAGGACGTAGCCGGCTACGACCTCAAGCACCTGCTGATCGGATCGGAAGGCACGCTCGGCATCATCACCGCCGCGTGGCTGAGACTCACGCCTGCGCCGGAAGCCGTCTGGCCCGTGGTCGGATTCTTCGACGGCGTGCGCAGCGGGGTCGCGGCGATCGAGCGGGTGATCGGCTCCGGTCTTCCCGTCGCGGCGCTCGAGTACATCGATTCCGAAGCGATGCGTTACGGAGCTGCGAGCTTTCCGGGGGAGGTCCCCCGGGGCGGGTTCGCGGTGCTGGCGGAGGCCGATGGCTCGACGGAGGAGGCGGCGCGAATCCGCACGGACCTACTGGATCTGCTCCGTGAAGATGCGCTTGCGCTCTACGCGCCCGAGGATCCAAACGAGATCGCCGCTCTGTGGCGGTGGCGCGACGGTCTTGCACTCGTCGTCGATGCGCAACGCGGCGGCAAGGCGAGCGAGGACATTGCCGTCCCGCTCGACAGGCTGGGCGAGGCGATCGTCGAATCGCTGGAGATCGGACGCAAGTTCGGAGTGGCGGCCTGCTCGTGGGGTCACGCCGGCGACGGCAACCTCCACACGGCGTTCCTACTCGCAGGCGACCACGAGGAAGAGCTCGCGCTCGCGCCGCGTATCTCCGAAGCGCTGTTCGAACTCGCCCTGCGCCTCGGCGGAACGATCTCGGGCGAGCACGGCGTCGGCTTCGTCAAGCGGAACTGGCTCGGCAAGCAGCTCGGCCCTCGCGCGTTCGAGCTGCACAACGCGGTCAAACGCGCATTCGACCCGCAGAACCTGCTCAACCCAGGAAAGAAGGCTTGATCCGCAAGCTCCTGGTCGCGAACCGCGGCGAGATCGCGCTGCGAGTCTTCCGTACGGCACGTGAGCTCGGAATCGCCACCGTCGCGGTCGTCGCTCCCGACGACAAGGGCTCGCTGCACGCCCGTTCGGCGGACGAGACGACGGAGATCGCGAGCTACCTCTTCTCGGAGGAGCACATCCGGGCAGCGAAGCGGACCGGAGCGGACGCAATTCATCCGGGCTACGGCTTTCTGGCCGAGAACCCCGACTTCGCCGAGGCAATCAACGCCGCCGGCTTGACCTGGGTCGGACCACCGCCCGACGCTTTGCGGGCCGGCGGCGACAAGCTCGAAGCGAAACGGATCGCGGCCGAGGCCGGCGTGCCGGTCGTTCCCACCGGCGAGCCCGAAGAGATCGGCTTTCCCCTCGTCGTCAAAGCGGCTGCCGGCGGCGGCGGGCGTGGGATGCGCGTCGTCCGCGAACCGTCAGAGCTGCAGGATGCGCTCGCGGCGTCGCGCCGCGAGGCGGAGGCTGCGTTCGGGGACGACCGCGTCTTCTGCGAGCGTTATCTCGAGCGTCCACGTCACGTCGAGGTTCAGCTGGTCGGGGACGCTCATGGGAACGTGACGCATCTCTTCGAGCGGGAGTGCTCGATCCAGCGGCGTCACCAGAAGGTCCTCGAGGAGACGCCCTCACCGGGGATCGATCGCGAGGTTCGCTGGCGGATGATCGAGTCCGCGCTGGAGCTTGCGAGGGCCATCCGCTACGAAAACGCCGGCACCGCGGAGTTCATGCTCGACGGGCACGACTTCTACTTCCTCGAACTGAACGGCCGCATCCAGGTCGAGCATCCCGTCACCGAGCTGGTGACCGGGGCGGATCTCGTTCGCTGGCAGATCGAGATCGCACAACGGACGGCGAGGATCGAGACCTATTTGCCGGAGCGCCGGGGTCACGCGGTCGAGGTGCGCCTCTACGCCGAGGATCCGCGTACCTTCTTTCCGCAGACCGGCCGCATCGAAAGATTGCGGCTGCCCGACGGCATCCGCGTTGACGCCGGAGTCGCCGAAGGTGACGAGATCGGCATCGCCTACGACCCCCTGATCGCGAAGCTGATCGCGCACGGCGAGACGCGCGACGAGGCGTTCGACCGACTCCGCGACGCCCTGAAGGAGACCGAGGTCGACGGCGTGACCACGAACTTGCCGTTCCTGCGCTGGCTCGTCTCACATCCGCTCGTGCGGGCGGGCGACACGACGACCGCATTCCTCACTGAGCATCCACCACTCTCCCCCGGGCCGGTGCGCGTGGCCGCGCCGTCGTGGCGCACGCCGTTCCGCCTCAACGGGGGAACCCCTGCGTCGGCGCCTCCGCCGGATCTCGAGACGAGCGGCTCAGACCACCGCGGCGCGGCCGGAGGGCAGAGCCGAGTCACTGCGCCGATGCCCGGAACGGTGATTCGGCTCCTCGTGGGCGCAGGCGACTCCGTGCGGGCCAGGCAGCCGCTCGTCGTCCTGGAGGCGATGAAGATGGAGACGCCGCTGACCTCTCCGTACGACGCAGTCGTCCGCGCAGTGCACGTCGCCGAAGGCGATCGGGTCGCCGGCGGCACCGTCCTCGTCGAGCTGGAGGAGTGACTAGAAGAGCTTCTGCAGCTTCATCGCAGCGCCCATGTCTCCTTTGACCTTCAGCTTGCCGGTCATGTAGGCGCTGGTCGGGTTCTGCTCGCCGTCGACGATCTTCTGGAACGTCTCGGCCGACGTGGTGATGACGGCGTCCGCGTCCTCCCCGCCTTCGGTGACGCTGACCTTGCCGTCCTCGACCTTGACCGTCCATTTGCCGGCGCCGTCGATGTCGAAGAGGTACGAGTTGGTCATCCCCGCGGTCTTCGACGCGTCGGCACGGCTCTCGAGGCTGTCGAAGAACTCCTTCACTCCCGTCATGGGAGCAACCCTATCTCAGAGGTAGCGGTCGATCAGCGCGTGCGAGAGCTCCCATTGCCTCTTGGCGAGCGTGACGCGGTTGCGCTCGAGCCGCGACCCGTTGACGCCACGGTCGCGTAGGCTCTGCCGCTCGGCGGTGAGGCCCGCGATCTCGTCCAGCAACGCCTCGACGGTCGGGCGCGAGCGCCCGCGCCGGAAGCGCGAGGGAACTGAGGGCCGCCGCAGCAGGGTTGCGCTCATCTCGAGGGTCATCATCGGCATGTGACGTTCAAAGTTGAAGCCGGGTTAGCCGGAGTTCGTAAAGACACGGTAAAACCCTTCAGCTTGGGTACGATCGCGGCCCCATGGGGGAGGTCGTGATCGAGGTCAAGGAGCCGGGCGAAGGCGAGCCCGACTTCATGGCGATCCCCTTTCCGGAGGGCGGCACAGAGGGTGAGTTTTCGAACGGGGCCCGGGAGGTCGACGGACAGCTCCAGGGGCGGCTGCAACGTCTTGTCGACAGCGGCGAGCTGAGGAGCGACCTCGGGACAACGGTCGTCCTGCACACCGACGGCGAACTGGGCGCACGGCGCGTCGTCGTCGCGGGGGTCGGGAAGAAGGACGAAATCGACGCAGATGCGTTGCGCACAGCCGCCTCAGCCGTTGCACACCGGATGGCGGATGTCGGGGGGACTCTCGGGTGGTTGCTGGACGACTCTCTCCCCCTGTCGCTCGACGAGCAGGCTCGCGCGGTCGTCGAAGGGGCGCTGCTCGGCTCCTACAGCCCCGCGCGCTGGAAGACGGAGGAACGTCCTGCCGCGCCGATCGAGAAGATCGTCCTCTACACCCCGGCCGGCAACGGCCTGGCAGAGAGTGCGGGCCGGGTCGCCACCGTGGCCAGGTGGGTCAACTTCGCCCGGGATCTCGCCAACTCGCCGCCGAACGAGCTGACACCCGAGGCGCTCGCAGAACGTGCGGCCGAGCTCGCAGGGCCGAAGCTCGCCGTCGAAGCACTCGATCCCTCACAGATAGACGAGCTCGGCATGGGAGCGCTCTCGGCCGTCGGGCGTGCGAGCTCGAACGGCCCGCGCCTGATCGTCCTTCGTTACGAGCCCGCGCAGTCGACGCGCAAGGACCTCGTGCTCGGCCTCGTCGGCAAGGCCATCACGTTCGACGCCGGCGGCATCTCGTTGAAGCCCGCGCTGAAGATGCAGGACATGAAGGGCGACATGGCCGGCGGCGCGGCCGTGATCGCGGCCGTGGCCGCCGTCGCCGAGCTCGAGCTGCCGGTACGCATCGTCGCGGTCGTCGCGGCGGCAGAGAACCTCGTCAGCGGCGACTCGTTCCGTCCCGGCGACATCCTGCGCGCTGCGAACGGCAAGACGATCGAGATCACGAACACGGACGCCGAAGGGCGCCTCGTGCTCGCCGATGCGCTGTGGTACGCGCGCCGCGAGGGCGCTACGCACCTGCTCGACCTGGCCACGCTCACCGGCGCGATGGAGTTCGCCCTCGGGGATTTCTACGCCGGGCTCTTCGCGAACGAGGAGGACTGGCTGGAGGAGGTTCTCGCTGCGGCGAAGACGAGCGGCGATCACGCCTGGCCGTTCCCGCTTCATCCTCGTTATCGCCGTTACGTCGATTCGTTCTTCGCCGATCTGAAGAACTCGTCCGATCTGAGGCAAGGCTCGCCCGTGCTCGCCGCCGAGTTCCTCCGCGAGTTCTCGGGTGACGGGCCGTGGGCGCACATCGACATGGCGGGCCCCGGGTTCCTCGAGCGCTCGCGTGGCGACTACTTGACGCAGCGTGGCGGGACCGGATACGGCGTTCGCCTGATCGTCGAGCTCGCGCAACGCCTCTCCAGTTGAACTTCGACCTCGACCCTGAGCACGAGCTCGTCCGCTCGACGGTGCGCGCGTTCGCACAGGAGCGAGTTGCTCCCGTGGCGGAGGAGCTCGACCGGGAGAGCCGCTTCCCGTACGACCTCGTCGGCGAGCTCGCGGAGCTCGGGCTGATGGGCATGACGATCCCCGAGGAATACGGCGGCGGAGGCGCGGACACCGTCTCCTACGCGGTCGCGATCGAGGAGCTCACGCGCGTGGACTCGTCGGTGGCGATCACGGTCGCGGCCCACCACTCCCTCGGGACGCTGCCGATCTTCTACTTCGGCAGCGACGAGCAGAAGCAGCACTGGCTTCCCGAGCTTGCGTCGGGGAGGAAGCTCGCGGCATTCGGACTGACGGAGCCGGATGCCGGTTCAGACGCCGGCGCGACGCGCACGCATGCAGAGCTGCGTGACGGGCAGTGGGTGGTGAACGGTTCGAAGATCTTCATCACGAACGCAGGCACCGACATCACCGCGTGCGTGACCATCACCGCGCGCACGGGCGACGACGAGGTCTCCAATCTCATCGTTCCGAACGGAACGCCCGGATATGAGATCTCGAAGCCGATGAAGAAGCTCGGCTGGCGCGCGTCGGACACGCGCGAGCTCTCCTTCAAGGACGCAGCCGTTCCAGAGGGGAATCTGCTCGGCCCGAGGGGGCAAGGCTTCCAGCAATTCCTCGAGATCCTCGACGGCGGGCGGATCTCGGTCGCTGCGATGGGCGTCGGGCTCGCGCAGGGCGCGTACGACCTCGCCTACTCGTACGCGCGGGAACGGAAGCAGTTCGGGAAGCCGATCGCGACGTTCCAGGCGGTGCAGTTCAAGCTGGCGGACATGGCCACGGAGCTCGAGGCCGGCCGGAATCTCGTCTACAAGGCTGCGTGGCTCAAAGATCAGGGCCGCGACTTCGCGCTCGCCGCGGCGCAGGCGAAGCTCTACACCGGCGAGCTCTCGAACCGAGCCGTGAACTGGGCCCTCCAGATCCACGGCGGCTACGGCTATATTGACGAGTATCCGATCTCGCGGCTCTACCGGGACCAGAAGATCCTGGAGATCGGCGAGGGCACGAACGAGGTGCAGCGAATGGTCATCGCGCGCCACCTCGGCGTCTAGTCACACTTTCGTACCCGTGCCTGGCACCGGTACGACTCCTGGGAGCCGTCTCGCCGTGCGGGCTCGCTGACTTCTGCGAGCAGCTCGTCACACGTACGTACCCGTGCCTGGCACCGGTACGTTCACGGTGAAGGAGCGCGAATTTTCCGCGCCTCGTTGAAGCTCGTGTAGCGGTGCGTCATGAAGTGCGCGGCCGCGGTCATCCTCAGGCTTCGCGGGAGGAAAGTACGGCGGTCGAGACGCAGCGTGAACCACACCGGTCCCGCCGGTTTGAAGAACGAGACGACGTAGGTCGTCGGCGTGGCCTTCAAGAGATACGCGTTCGTCGAGTGCCCCGACCAGATCGGTTCGGGTTGCGGCGTCACCTCCTGCGGCGACGCCACCCACTTCCCGCCTCGCGACCGGTCCCACCGCCGCGGGCCGATGATGATCCCGTCCGCCCCACCGCGAATTCGATACTCGAGCCGGTTCGGACGCTCCAGCGTGAACTCCGCGACGACCTTGTTTCGCGGGTCGGAAGCAAGCCGCTCAACGTACTCGACGCTCCGAAGGCTGCGGAAGGCTCGGGTGGCGCGTGCGACGAGCGCCCCGGCCCGCCTGGTAGCCGCAGGAACCTGGAAGACGAGCACGCGGCCTCCCACGGAGACCTTGACAGCGCCGGCCGAGGACGAGGGGAACGACGCGCGGTAACAGCCGGCTCCGCACGAGCGAGCAGGAACACCGGCGACGTCGACGGCCAGCCCGTTGACTCCGAGGTTGTCCTGGCCCAGGACGAACACCTCCGCGCTCGGCGGCTGCACGGCTAGGGCGACCCCGAACGTCCCGCTCTCACGCGCCTGCACCCACATGCCCGTCGCGGGCGCCGGCGGAGGCGCCTTCGCCTCCACGACGGCCGCGCGCGCCGCACGGTCGCGACCAGGCTGAAGGTCCGTCAGCAGTGCGACCGCTGCGACGAGCGCGGCGAACAGAGCGAGCTCGACGGCCACGCTTCGGCGTAGGCTGTCGAGCGCCAGTCGCGGGACGAGCCGGTAGCGGTTGAGCCAACCAATCGTCGCCAGACCGAAGAGCAGTCCCGTCTTCACGATCAGCACGCGCCCATAGCCGGTCGACCACAGCTGTCCGACCGAGCTCAGCTCCGCGAAGGCGCTGGTCACCCCGGTCGCCGCGAGAAGAGCGACCGACACGAACGCAACGTTGGAGAAGCTGCGCAGCATCGGAGCGCGATCCCCCGGGGTCCTGAGCGCCAGCCCGAGCGCAACGAGGCCGCCGAGCCAGAACGAGGCAGCTGCGACGTGCAGGAAGTCGACCGCGGGCTCGAGCAACGGCCTACCCCGGTCGAGCGAGTGCCCCCCGAGTGTCGGCAGCGGCAGCAAGGCCAGGCCCGTGACGAACGGCAGCGGCTCGAGCCTCGGAAAGACCGGCGCGACGGCAGCAAGCACCGCGCCCAGCCCTGAGACCCCAGCAGCCACGGCCATGACGATGCCGAACCGCGTCGAGAGCGAGACGTCGTGCGCCATGCCCGACGCACCAACGAGGACGAGCAGAAAGGCGCCCAGCATCAGCCGGAGCGGGACCCGACCGACCGCGAACCGGAAGAACGCCGCGCCCGCCGCAGTCAGGAGGCCCGCGAAGAAGAGCAGACGGGAAAGGACGTTCTGGACGCCCGGCCCGTTGTCGGCGGAGAGAGCAGCCTGCGGTGGGGCCCGTCCGGCCCCGACGTCGAAGGCGAGCACTCCCGCCAGCGTGTGGCCGTCGTCCGAAAGGACGCGCCACAGCACCGTGTAGTCGCCGTCTCCGAGGCCGCTTCGCAGCGGGACGACGAGCACACGGCCGCCGACGACGCGCGACTTTCCGTCGAGCACGGATGCACCGCCGTTGCGGATCGCCCTGATGCCGGACGCCGGACGAATGCTGTCGTCGAAAACGACCCGAACCTGGGTCGGCGAGTTGCGGAGCACGCTCCCGTCTCCGGGGATTGTACGAAGGAGCCTGGCATGAGCCCAGGCCGTCTCCGGAAGGGCCAAGGCACAGAGCAGGGCGAGGAGGAAGAGGACCCGAGCCGCCAACGCTTCAAGAAAACTAGCCGTGCGCGCTGTTAGCTTCTCGGGTGTGCTGTTTCGCCAGTTCGTCGACGACGATCTCGGCTGCGCCTCCTACCTGATCGGCGACCCCAGCAAGGGGGAGGCCTTCCTGGTCGACCCCGCGTACGCCATCGAGCAGTACCTCGAAGCGGCCGACGAAGCGGGAGTCCGGATCGTTCGGGTGCTGGAGACCCACACGCACGCCGATCACGTCTCCGGGCACGGGCGGCTCGCGCTCGAGCACGGCGTGCCGGTCTCCGTCCATGCGCTCGCCGAGCCGACGTTTCCCTTCGATCCGCTGGAGGACCGCCAGGAGCTGCGCGCAGGATCCGTGTTGGTCCGCGTCATTCACACGCCCGGCCACCGGCCGGAGCACTGCGCTTTCGTCGTGGACGAGCGGCTCGTTCTGACCGGCGACTCGCTCTTCATCGGCGACGCGGCGCGACCCGACCTCGCAATCGAAGCGCGCAGAGGCGCCGAAGGCCTCTACCACTCACTGCAACGGCTGACGCAGCTCCCGGACGCGTACGAGGTCTACCCCGGCCACGTCGCCGGTTCGCTTTGCGGCGCGGCCATGAGCCCCGATCACTCGTCGACGATCGGCAACGAGAAGCGCACCAATGCGAAGCTGGAGTACGGCGATGCGCAGTCGTTCATCAATGCGACGGCCTCTCTGTCGACGCCTCGTCCGCCGACCACTGCCCGCGTCGTCGCGCTGAACAAGGAACGGTTCCTCGGCGCCCCGGCAGAGCTCGAGCATCTCGATGAATCCGGCGACGCGACGATCTTGGACGTTCGCCCCGCGGAGAAGCACGCCTCGGGACACGTTCACGGAGCGTTCAACGTTCCCGTCTTGGGCTCCTCATTCGCGACCCGGGCCGGATTCATTCTCGATCCTTGCGAGCGAATCGTCATCCATGCCGACGATGAAGCCGAGGCCAAGGAGGCAGCGCGCGGGCTGCGCGCAGTGGGGTTCCTCGAGCTCGCCGGCTACGTCACCGAAGTGCCCGCGACGGAGAAGGTCGAGCCGGTGGAGCTCGACGAGCTCGAGCGGTTGCTGGAGGACGGCGCGGTACAGGTGATCGACGTGCGCGAAAAGGCAGAGCGCGACGAGGGTTATATCCCCGGCTCGCTTCACATCCCATTTCGGCTGTTGCGTGAATCCGGGGCCGACGGACTCGATACCGGCAAGCCCGTCGTGACGATCTGTGGGTCGGGCACGCGTGCGAGCATCGCGGCCAGCGTCCTGACGGCGGCCGGCGTCGATGCACGGCCGGTGCTGCAGGGCGGCGTGAGCGACTGGCCCGGGGGAACGGTCTCGTTCAGGCGCTGCGGCGGCTCAGGCTGACGCCCGCAGCAAGGCTTCGCCCTCCCGGAGGTATCGCGTAGCGCCGACCGACCGGTAGAAAGCGAGCGCGCGGCCCAGTTGTTCCGTCGCAGCGGTCTGCTGACCCAGGTCCAGGAGGCGCTTGGCCGCCCGAAAACGCGAGTGTGCCTCGTAGGTCCTCGCACCGACATCGGCGTATCGATCTGCCGCTGTCACGTAATCGCCCTGAACCAGGGCATCGACGACGAGACGCCACGGTTCACCTATCGTGACCCCTTCGACCGCCGCCCGCAGAGCATCTTCCCGACCGAGGTCGGCCATCGCAAGCGGGCCGTCCAGCGCATAGACGAAGTTGTCGGCGTAAACCGCTGCGTAGAGCTCGTCGAGGAGGCGGTTCGCTTCGTCGATCCTTCCCTCGCCGATGAGCAGCGGGAAGGAAAGCTCGAGCGACAGAACTGCCTGTGGATCGCCCGCCTCCCGCGCCGCGGCTGCCCCGAGCTCGGCGTCCTCGAAGGCACCGTCGACATCGCCTCGTCCGTACCGCATCTGGGCACGTAGTAGGCGAGCGAGCTGGTCCTGATAATGAAGCGCTCCGGCATCGGACTCGGCCAGGAACCCATCAAGAAGCGCCAGTGCCGGATCCCACTCGCCGACGCAGTGGAATGCCCAGGCTTGCTGTGCGTCGAGCCAGCGCAAGATCGCATGGCCGCCGAGTCGGTGGGTGGAGCGGCGTCCCGCCTCGTACGAGTCGAGCGCGCCCTGAAGGTCGCCGTCGCTCCACATTCTCTCGGCCAGGTTGTTGTAGCCACGTTGAATCTGCTGCACGTCGTCCATCCGGAGGGCGATCTCGATGCCGCGCTTGATCACGGCAAGGTCCGTGTCCGGCATCGTCCCGAGCGTCACCAGCCCAGATGCGCGCAGCCGGTCGAGCCCGAATCGTTCCGCCATCGGCAAACCTTCCTCGAGGAGCACACGCGATCGGTCGTATTCGTAGGCAAGCATCAACAGACGCGCTCGCTCCACGAGGACCATTGCCTTGGCCGGCGAGGCCGGGGCATCGGCCATCAGCTCGAGAGCACGGTCTCCATGCTGCTCGGCCACAGTCCCTCTGCCGGTCGCCCACGCGGTCTTGGCCGCGAGCATCTCGGCTTCGGCTGCCAGCTCGCTATGCCCGGACGTCGCGAGTGCGTCGCCAAGCGCATCGAGCACATCAAGGTCGGGGAACTCCCCGTATTCGTAGAGCGCGTACTCGCGGCGGAGTGCAACAACGAGTCTCTCCGGATCATCCTCCGGCCAGAGTTCGAGTGCCGCGTCATGAAGTCGGATCGATTGTCGGTACGAGCCGAGCGACGCCGCGCGTTCAGCCGCTTCGCGGAGCGCAGCACGGGCGGCGCCAGCCACCTCGGTGAGATCGAGACCCGCGGCGCGTGCGAACTCGAGCGCCGCGAGGTAGTGGTGGGCGAGCATCTCGGCTCGATCCTCCGACCGGTCGGGCGACAGAGACTCGATCCACTCCGCCGCTCGTCGATGCTTCGTGACGCGCTCAGCCCTCGGAATCTGCCCGTAAGCCACGTCGCGGACCAGGACATGCCCGAACTCGTACTCGGTTTCGCCGACGACCGACGAGCGACGTCCGCGAGTGACGAACTCACGCCGCACGAGCGGGCGCAACCGCTCCTCGAGCGCTGAAACCGACACGCCGCCGATCGCCGCGAGTGCACCGGCCCAGAAGAGCTTTCCGAGCACTGCGGCGTCCTGAAGCAGAGACTTTCCCTCGAGGTCGAGCGAATCGAGGCGAGCTGCGATGATGCCTTGCACAGTCTCCGGCAGCTCGGCCTCGTCTCCCCGCTCCGCGTACATGCGCACGAACTGCTCCGCGTAGAGCGGGTTACCCCCGGCGCGGGCAAGAAGGGCCGCCTGCGTCTCCGCCGGGAGCACCGAGCGGTTGAGCAGCTGTGCGATCAGGCGAGCGGTCTCGTCTTCGCCGAGCGGAGCGAGCGACACGGTGAGAGCGTTGCGTTTTCCGCCACCCCACCCAGGACGCCGATCGAACAGCTCGGGTCGCGCGGTACAGAGCAGCAGCATCGGCACGCCTTCTACCCAGTCTGCAAGCTCGTCCACGAAGTCCAGGAGATCGTCGTCCGCCCAGTGAAGATCTTCGAAGATCAGGACGAGCGGTCGCCGCTCCGCGAGCGCTTCGAAGAAGTGGCGCCACGCCGAGAAGGACTCCGCCCGGCGATCCCCACCTGCTTCCACCTCGCCGGCCAGCCCGACCAGCGGCCGTAGGTTCACTTCCAGTCTGTCGCGCTCCGATTCCTCGACGAGGTCGTCGAGCGTCGAGCGAAGCTTTGCGCCGGCCTCTTCTGCCGTATCGGTCTCGAGGATGCCGGCTTGCGCCTTCACCATCTCGGAGACGGCCCAGAACGTAACGCCGTCGCCGTAGGGGAGCGAGCGGCCGTGCCGCCAGAAGATGATTTCGGGATCGGCATCGACGACTGCGAACAGCTCAGTCACGACACGGCTCTTGCCGATTCCGGGTACCCCGACGAGAGTCACGAGCTGGGGCGAGTGTTCGCGGCGTGCCCTGGTCAACGCATCGACCAGCTGATCGAGCTCGCGCTCGCGTCCGATCAGCGGTCCGTGGGTCGACACCGTCTCCGTCTCGACGCGGGAATGGGGCTCGACCGCCTCCCAGACTCGCAATGGCTCGGCCTTGCCTTTCGCCTCCACTGCGGCGGCGTCGTGATAGTCGATGACCGGCCGCGTCGCCCGATACGTCGTCTCCCCGACGATCACGCCGTTTACCGGCGCAGCCGACTGAAGACGCGCGGTCGTGTTCACCACGTCGCCCGCCGCCATGCCCTCCCCCGCCTCCGGGCGTGCATCCAGGTTGATCAACGCTTCACCCGTGTTCACGGCGATCCGAACCTGAACGGCATCCTCGCCGCGGGCCCAATCGCGGATGGCAAGCGCAGCGCGAACGGCGCGTTCGGGATCGTCCTCGTGCGCGACAGGCGCACCGAAGAGCGCCATCACCGCGTCGCCGATGAACTTTTCGACGGTGCCGCCGAAACGCTCGAGCTCGCTGCGCAAGCGTTCGTGATATGGCCGGAGAATCGCCTCGACGTCCTCGGGATCGAGCTCCTCCGCGCGCGCCGTGAAGCCGACGAGGTCGGCGAACAGGACCGTCACGACCTTGCGTTCGCGCCGACCCGTCACGGTCAGCTGAGGCGTTCGACCGTGTAACCGCGCCCGGCCATCGCCGCGAGCAGCTGCTGGCAGTGTTCCTCGTCGCGAGTCACGAGCGTCAGCCCGATCTCCGTCTCGGTCACCGACACGTCGACTCCTTCGCGGTGATGCTCGACCGCGATGACGTTGGCCCGCTCCTCCGCGACGAGCGAGAGCAGCTTGATCAGCTCGCCCGGACGGTCTGGAAGCTTCGTCCGCATGACCAGATAGCGCCCTGCAACCGTCAGGCCGTGGCGCATGACTGAGATGAGCATCGTCGGGTCGATGTTCCCGCCCGAGAGAATGGGAATGACCATGCCCGAGCCACCCGCCTTGCCGGCGAGCAGGGCGGCCACTCCGACTGCGCCCGCTCCCTCCACCACCAGCTTCGCCCGCTCGAGTAGCAGCACGATCGCCTCGCTGATCTCCTCGTCGTTGACCGAGACGATGTCGTCCAGCAGATGCTCGAGGAGCGGCATCGTCAGCTCGCTCGGAACTTTGACCGCAATCCCGTCGGCGATCGTGTAACCGTCCACCCCGGCCTGCACGCCGACGATTCGCACCTCGGGCCGAAGGGCACGTAACGCGATCGCGATGCCGAGTGCAAGTCCGCCGCCACCGATCGGAACGACCACGGTACCGACCTCTGGTTCCTGTTCGAGAAGCTCGAGCGCGATCGTCCCCTGTCCCGCAACGACGAAGGGGTCCTCATAGGGATGGATGAACGTGCCGCCTGTCTCTTCGACGTAGGCGAGCGCGGCGTCGAGGGCTTCCTCGAAGAACGCCCCTGTCAGCTCCGTCTCGGCCCCGTAGTTCTTGCACGCCTCGACCTTCGCCATGGGCGCGGTGTCCGGCACGAAGATGCGGGCCTTGACGCCGAACTCGCGTGCCGCCCAGGCCACGGCCTGACCATGGTTGCCTGCACTTGCCGCGACGACGCCCGCCGCGCGCTCCTCAGGCGAGAGCGTGCTCAGCTTGTTGACGGCGCCGCGGATCTTGAACGAGCCCGTCCGCTGCAGGTTCTCCGCCTTGAGGCGCACCTCGCGCCCCGAGCGGCGCGAGAAGGTCTCCGACAGGTAGATCGGCGTCTGTTCCGCGATTCCCTGGAGACGCCGACGCGCCTCCTGGATGTCAGCGAGTGTCGGTGCGATCTGCTGTGTCGCCAAGCTTGAACACCTTCTCCATGATCTCCTTCACAGCGGTCAACGGGTCGAGCTCTCGCCGTTGCACCTCGTCCAGCAGGCGCCGCAGCTCCGGATCGTCCGCGACAGCCTGCTCGAGATGAGTCTTGGCGCGACCGGATGCGATGGCGAACACCTCACCAGCCAGATTCTTGCGCCTACGCGCCTCGAGCTGCCCTTCCGACTCCAGATGCGCGCGGTGCTCCTCGATCTTCTCCCAGAGCTGAGCCACGTTCTGTCCGGTCGTCGCCTCTGTCAGCACGATCGGCGGCTTCCATGCGCGCTCCTTGTCGAGCGACAGGATCGAACGCACCTCGTTCAGCATCGTCTTCGCGGCGGGATGATCCCTCTTGTTGATCGCGATCACGTCGGGAATCTCCATGATCCCTGCCTTCAGCGCCTGGACCGAGTCTCCCGATCCGGGCATCAGGACGAGCACGACCGTATCGGCGATCCCGATCACCTCGACCTCGCTCTGACCTGCGCCGACGGTCTCCACGAAGACCAGTTCCTTCCCGGCGGCATCCAGAACGAGTAGCGCCTGCAGCGTCGTCTCCGCCAGCCCCCCGAGATGGCCGCGCGTCCCCATGGAGCGGATGAAAACACCGGGATCGAGGAAGTGATCCGAAAGCCGGATCCGGTCGCCGAGGAGCGCGCCCTGCGTGAACGGGCTCGATGGGTCGACCGAGATCACGCCGACGGTGCGACCCTGTTCGCGGATTTGCCCGATCAGCGTGGAGATGAGGCTCGACTTGCCGACGCCGGGTGGGCCCGTGATGCCCACCGTGTACGTGCGCCCCGTCTCGGGATAGATGTCATGGACGAGGTCGTAGGCGAGCGGATCGCCGTTCTCGACCAGGGAGATCGCCCGGGCGAGTGCGCGCCTGTCGCCCGTGCGAACGCCTTCCGCGAGCGACTCCCGCGTCCAGTCCCGCCGCCCGTGCACCGACTACGCGGCCTCGGGCTCGGCGCTGCGCTCGACTCCTTGCTCCGCCCCGCGGGCGAGCGCGTACGCCACCAGAGCAGCGCCGGCGAGCACGACGCCGACGCCTCCGAACACCCAGCGCGGCCCAACTCTGTCGGTGAGCGGGCCCGCGACGATGAAGCCGAGCCCGTACACGGCGTAGTTGACGCCCATGATCACCGTGAAGACGCGTCCGCGGATCGCGTCCGGCGCGCCGCGTTGAACGAGGAGCGAGTTGCAGACGACCGCCGTGCCGTTGCCGATCCCGGCGAGCACGAAGCACGGCAGCGAGACCCAGACGTTCGGCGCGACCGCCGCAGCGGCAACTCCGATCGCCTGCAGCAAGATGCTGCCTGCATAGACGTTGCCGACCGGCCACCGCTCCAACGAGGTCCCAGCCTCGAAGCTCCCGATCGCGAGGCCGAGCCCGATGCAGCCGAAGATCAAGCCGTACCCGAAGTCACCGGCCTGGAACGAGTCCTTGGCGAGGAACACCTGTGCCGTCTGCGTGGAAGCGACGGCGCCAAGAGCGATCGTCCACACGATGAGCACGGTCAGCAGCGGACGCGTACGGATCACGCGCGCAAACCCATCCTTGAGGTCGCGCAGGTGGCCGCGGCTCACAGCCAGGGCACCCTGCAACTTCTCTCCGGGAAGGCGCAAGAGCAGCAGCGCAGAGAGGACGAACGACCCGCCGTTCAGCCAGTAGGCGAGATGGGGCCCGGATGCTGCAACGAGTGCGCCGCCGATGATCGGCGCTACGGTCCAGCTCACGTTCTCGCTCGTCTGGATCAGCGAGTTCGCGCGGGGGAGCTCGTCCTCGTCGACGAGGTTCGGCAGGCCGGCATACACCGCCGGACGGAAGAAGCCCGTCGCGAGCCCCGCTACCCCGGCGAGGGCGACGATCTGTCCGGCCGTGTTCGCGAACGGCAGCGTGAAGAAGACTCCCGCGCGCACGAGGTCGGAGACGATCATGAGTCCGCGGCGCGAAACCCGGTCGAGCAGCGGCCCGAGGGAAAGCCCAACGGCCACCGCCGGCAGGAACTCGACGATCAACAGTGCACTGACCCAAGAGCCCGAATTCGTGCGGTCCTTGATGTCGACGACGAGCGCAACAGTCGCAAGCAATGTCCCGAGGCTCGACCCGAGCGTGGCCAGGAAGAGCAGGCGAAAGCCGGGTGCGGTGCTGAGAAGGCTCAGCTGGCGGCGGAGGCCGGTCACGCCGGCGAAGTCTGTCAGGAAGCCGCCGCGGTCGTCCTCACCCGGGCGAGCGCTTCGGCGAGGAAGACGTGCTCCTCCGGCGTGCCGACAGTCACCCGAATCGCCTGGGGAGCGCCGAAGCCAGCGAGCGGGCGCACGATCACACCTTCGCGAAGCAGCGCGTCGAACGAGGGCTGCGCGTCTTCGCCGAGGTCGACGAACACGAAGTTCGCAACGGCCGGGCCGGCCAACTTGTAGCCGGCCTCCGTCAAGATTCGCTCGAGCTCCACACGGCCTTCGGCATTGGCCCGCTTCCTGCGTTCGAGCTCGCCGGGCGAGTACAGGCTGGCAAGTGCGGCCTCCTGTGCGGGCGTCGTCAGATCGAATGCCCGCCGTGTCTTTCCGAGGGCCACCACGAGCTCGGGCGGGCCCACGCCGTAGCCGACCCGCGTCCCGGCGAGACCGTAGATCTTCGAGAACGTGCGCAGCACGATCACCTGCCGGCCCGTCTTGAAGTACTCCTCGATGCCGTCGGCGTAGTCGGGATCGTCGACATATTCGAAGTACGCCTGATCGAGCACAGTGAGGACGTGGGACGGAACTCGTGCGAAGTACCCGTCGAGCTCGTCACGCGTGTTCATCGTGCCGGTCGGATTGTTCGGATGGCAGACGTACACGAGCTTCGTCCGCTCCGTGATCGCGTCCAGTAGAGCGTCCAGGTCGTAGCGGTCGTCGCGGAGCGGCACCTGAATCGCCTCCGCGCCGAGCTTGCGCGCGTAGATGGCGTAGCTCGGGAACGACGGCCAGCCGCACACGATCTGGTCTCCCTCGTCGAGCACCGCCTGCGAGATCCCGTCGATCAGACCGTCTGCTCCGCCGCCGATCGCGACTTCCTCGAAGCGCACGCTGTGTCGGTCGGCAAGCGCTGCGCGGAGGCGGTACGCACCACCGTCCGGATACCGATTCAAGTCGCCGGCCGACCGTTCCAGGGCCTCGAGTGCCTGCGGGAACGGGCCGAACGGCCCTTCGTTCGAGGCGAGCTTGACCACACGTTCGAGGCCGAGCTCGCGCTGCACCTCTTCGACCGGCTTGCCCGGCTCGTACGGAATGATTCCCGCAAGTACGGGCCTGATCAGGCCGGCGGGAACGTCCGCCACTACGATCCTGGCGTCGTCTCGCCCGACTTCTTGCGCCAGAACCAGAGCGCGCCGCCCACCGCTGCGAACATGGAAGCGATCGCTCCTTTGTTCAACCCGGCGTGCTCGCCGGTTCCCGGGACCGCCGCCCGGGCCTTGCGCTTACCAAACTTCTTCGCGACCTTCCAGACACCCCACCCGAGCACGGCGTTCCGTCGATTGATGATCCCCATGGCTCTCCTTTCGCCGACCGAGCCTACCAAGCGCTCTTTCCCGGTCGGCACCGGATGCATGCCACGGGGAGAGAAACGAGGGGTTACTTCTTGCGCTGGCCGTGGCGGGGAGGAGGTGCCGGGCTCTCGCCGATCGGGCCCGGCAGCTGCAGGCGCTTCCGCTTCGGCTGCGGCTTCTTGTGCATCAGAGCGCCGCGGGAAGAGTGGGCCCGCTGCAACTGCTGCGCACCTCGGGCGTGGGTCGCTTTGCTCGCGTGCCCGTGCGAGCGCGTGCGGTTTGCGGGGCCGTGCGCACTGAGCTGCTTGAGCTTCTTCGCCTTGACGTTCGCGGCCTGGTTCGCCTGGCCGTGGTCGCGGGAAGTGGACGCAGGCCCGGCGCGTGAAGGCCCGCGCGCCGAAAGGGCACCTACCGGCGCGCCTCGGACCGGCGCCTTCTGAACGGCAGCCGAGGTCGACTTCTGCGCATGCCACGGCGCGTGCTGCACACCTTCGTAGCCTGCGCCGCCGATCGCCAGCCCGGCGGTGACTGCGGCGGCCGCCTTCAGCGTCAGGCCAGTGCCGATGGCGGTGCCACTGCCGCCGCCGAACAGCGACGTCAGAGAGCTCGGCACCGGCACGAGCGCCAGGGTCTTCAACGCGCCGCGTTGTGCGCGCTGGCGACGCGCGAAGGCCGCGCATTCCGAACATTCGCGGAGGTGCGCACGCAGCTGGCCGCGCTCTCGCCGTTCCAGCCGGCCGTCGAGCTGCCGCGAGATCGCGAACTCGGCCTCGCCGCAGGTGAGCGATCCCTCGAGTTGCTCGCGCAACGCGCGCCGCGCGCGGAAGATCAGCGTCTCCACCGCACTCGTCGAGACCTCGAGGATTTCGCCGATCTCCGCATACGAGCGTCCTTCGAGCTCCCGCATGACGAGCGCGGCCCGCTGGTTGAAGGCGAGGTGACTGAGCGCTCGCCGTATGTCCTCGCCGCTCGGCGCGTCGTCGTCGGCGATCGTGTCGGCGATGTCGTCCTCGAACGAGACTTCGGCCGGACGCCTGGCCGATTGGCGGAACCGCTGCCGGCAGACGTTGTGCGCGATCGCAATCAGCCAGTTCTGCGGCTTTTCCGGTCGACTGCCCTTTTCGACGTATGCGCGGTAGGCGTTGAGGAAGGTCGTCTGGGTGACGTCCTCGGCATCGGTCGGGTTCCGCATCACCGCGAGGGCGTAGCGGTACACGTCGCCGACGTGCCGCTTGTAGAGCCGCTCGAAGGCCCGGTCCGAGCGAGGCCGCTGCGCCAGCATGGGCGTCATGATCTAGTAGATACCCGTTCGAGCCGAAACTTGCGACCTCTGGGGCGGGTTTGGCTAAGGCAGGGGGATGGCCGCAGGGACTTTCGGGACGTCCACCGGGACGGGCGGGAGGCTCGGGGCCTGGACGGGCAGGGCCGTGGACACCGTCGGAACGGCCGTTTGGACCGCATCTGCCACTCCGGAGACCGGGCTCGGGAGTGCCGGCGCAAGGGTCGTAGACGAAGTCGCCGCGCTCGCGGGCCCTCCGTCGGCATGCGCCGACGGCCGGGAGACGGCGCCACCGGTGGTCAGACCGTCAGGTTCGTTGGTTCCGATGCGGATCGTCTCCGAGCGCGCTTGAACGCGGTCCTGGTTGACGATCCGTCTGGGCGAGAGCGAGCTCGCCCGAACGACCGGGAGCGACGACTCCCTGCTCGCCGGCCGCGGCGTCGACCCTGCGGCAGCCACGCTCGGACCGTTGCGGTCGCCACCCACACCGGTTGCAATGACGCCGGCGACGAGCGCCACGGCGGCCTTCACGAGGAAGCCGGTGCCGAAGGCTGCACCACCTCCGGCCGCGACGCCACCGCTTTCGAAGAGCGGTGTCAGCGAGCTCGGGAGCGGAACTGCGACGAGCGCGCGGAGCGCCGACGCTTTCAGGCGCAGCGATCTGCGCCCGCGAAAGATGAGCGTCTCTACGGCGGATACCGAGACGCCGATCGTGTCGGCGATCTCGGCGTACGACCGGCCCTCGAGCTCACGCATGACGAGCGCTGCACGCTGGTTGAACGGGAGACGCCCGAGCGCCCGCAGAACAGCCGTGACGTCCGGCCGGTCGGCTGCAGGAAGCGCGAGTTGCTCGACGTGATCCTCGAGCGGAACTTCTTTCACGCGCCGGCTCGCGCGTGCATATCGCGTTCGAGCAACGTTGTGCGCGATCTTGATCAGCCAGTTCTGCGGCTTCTCGATCTCGATCCCCCGCTGGTAGGCGCGGTATGCGTTGAGGAACGTCGTTTGGGTGACGTCTTCCGCGTCCGCGGGGTTGCGCAGCAGCGCGAACGCGTAGTGGTAGACCTCTTTGACGTAGAGCCGGTAGAGGGACTCGAAAGCCTGATTGCGCGCTAGGACCGGTATCTCTGGCGCTGTGGTCGCCATGATGCTTGTGCAACGACCGAGCGGCGCAGAGAGATACGCGAGTTTTGTTGGTTGAAAACCGTATCCGGCCGCGCTAGGCGGTCGTTTTGGCGCGCTTGCGGTTCGGAATGTGGATCGCCCGTCCGAGCGCTACCAGCCCGGCCTCCTTGATCGCCTCCGAGAGCGTCGGATGCGCGGCCATCCCATCGGCCACGGTCTCGACGGTCGCCTCCGCGTCGATCGCCACCACTCCCGCCTCGATCAAGTCGGTCACATGGGGGCCGACCATCACGAGGCCGAGCAGCTCGCCGTAGCGCGTCTCGTGGATCGACTTGACCCAGCCGGTGGTTTCGTTCTGCATCACGGCCCGGGCGTTGGCGACCCAGGGGAACATGCCGGTCGCGACGTCGTCCCCGTACTGCTCGCGCGCCTCCGCTTCCGTCAAACCGACGCCGGCGATCTCCGGATCGGTGTAGATCGGCCTCGGCACCGCTCGGTTGTCGACCACGGCCTCGTGGCCGCACGCGTTCTCGGCCGCGACTTCACCTTCACGAAATGCTGTGTGCGCCAGCTGCCAGTAACCCGCACAGTCGCCGACCGCGTAAATGTGCTCGACCGTGGTCCGGCGGTGCTCGTCCGCGGCGATGCCCTTGCGTCTGTCGAACTCGACGCCGATCGCTTCGAGACCCAGCCCTTCGACGCTCGGGCCGCGGCCGACGGACACGAGCATGAGATCCGCTTCGACCGTCTCGCCCTCGCCGAAATGCACGGTCAGCGAGCCTCCCCGGTCCTCCACCTTCGTGCATTGCTTCTCGAGGTGGAGCGTGATCCCGCGCTTGCCGAACTGCTTCGCGAGCTCCCTCGACGCGTCCGCGTCCTCCTGTGGGATCAGCGCGGGCAACATCTCGATGATCGTCACCTCGGTACCGAAGCGCTGGAAGATCGAAGCGAACTCGCACCCGATGATGCCGCCGCCGAGCACGACGAGGCGCTTCGGGACTTCGGTCTGCGCAAGCAACCCTTCGGAGTCGACGCACCGCTCGTAGTCGAGGCCGTCGATCGGCGGACGAAGAGGGAACGAGCCGGTCGCGATGATCGCCTGCTTGAAGACGATGTCCTCCCCACCTTCGACGGCGAGCGTGTGCGCGTCCGTGAACGTCCCGTTTCCCTTGACCCAGTCGACGCCGTTGGCCTTGAAGAGCGACGCTACGCCGTCGGTCATCTGCTTGACGACCCCGGCCTTCCACACGTTCGCCTGGCCGAACTCGAGCTGGAAGCCACCGAGCTTCACCCCGAGCTTGTCGAAGGTGTGCTCGGCTTCCTTCAGCGCGAAGGCGGTCTGCACCCAGGCCTTCGTCGGGATGCAGCCGATGCGCAGGCACGTGCCGCCGAGCTCAGGCTCGCGCTCCACGCAGGCGACCTTCGCACCGAGCTGGGCAGCCCGGATCGCGGCCGTGTAACCACCTGGCCCTCCTCCGAGAACGGCGACGTCGACTTCCATCAAGCTCGATCGTATCGAGCGGGCACTAATCCAGATCCGCCTTCATCGTCACGGTTCCGTCCTTCTCCTCCACAGCGCGAAAGCCGTAGCGCTCGTAGAGCTTCGTCATGCCGAGCTCGGCGCTGAGGCTGATCGCGTGGTGGCCCTCCTGACGGGCGCGATCGAGAAGCGCGGTCAGCAGCTCGCCGCCGAGGCCGCTCCCACGACGACCCGGGACGACGGCGATCGTGAGCTCCGGCGTCTCCTCGTCGACGAACCCGAAGCCCGGCGCATTCGCCGGGAAGATCCGGTACCAGGCCGCGCCGACCGGCCCGGCCTCCCAGGCGACGAGCCCGGCGTCGCCGGGCCGCCCCCAGTTGTTGACGTACCTCGCGACCGGCAGGTCGGGATCTGCATTCAACCGCCAGTGGTAGGCGTGTTTGAGCATGTCGCGGAGGAAACGGACGTCCTGTGGCCCGGCCTGGCGGATCACGCCGTTGAGTTTAAGCGGCAGTCACTCGAACGAGTGATTCTTCGCAACCCAGGCAAGAAGGTTCTCTGTGCGGCATCTTCAAGCGTATGAAACGTGACGATGATCGGCGGACCGAGTTCGGCACTGGCCTGCGGGCTCGCCTGCTCAAGCGCCGCGCGTTGCGACTGGGTCCCGGCCGCGTACGCCTGCCTGCGCCGCTAGTTCAGCGGCCTTCCGCCATCTAGCCAGCGATAGCCTCGGCGCCCGCAGAGCGCCGGCAAACGACGTCACAGGCGCATCACGTCGCGGCCGAACACGCCGTGGGTGGGGCTCACCCCGCAGAGAGCTCTTCGGCGAACTGCAGCCGGTTTCCGTCAGGGTCGAAGACGTCGAGGAGACGCATCTCCCCGTGCAACTCGACCACCACGCCCACTTCGACCCCTTCGTTCCGAAGCTCTGCGGCGACGGCCTTGATGTCGGCGACGTCGACGTGGGCGACACCCGAGTCTTCCTGCGGCTCGCCTTCCGCGAGGCCGATCTCCATGCCGCTCCGCTCGAGCTTCACCCAGCTGCCGTCGGCGTCCACGTAGGTCTCCGCGAAGCCGAGCTTCTCCTTGTAGAACGCACGCCCCGCCTCGAGATCGCGGACGTGGTACCACACCGGCGTCACAACGCGAGACCGGGCTCTTCCAGGAACGCCTTCACGTCTCGGAGGAACTCGGCGGCGGTGGCGCCGTCGATCGCACGGTGGTCGCAGGTGAGCGTCAGCTCGAGGCGCGGCCGCACGGCCGGCTGGCCGTCGACGGGAACGACCCTGTCCTCGATCGAGCCCACGGCGAGGATCGCAGCCTGCGGCGGGTTGAGCACGGCGATGAATCGCTCGACGCCGTACATCCCCAGGTTCGAGATGGTGAACGTTCCACCCTCGAGGTCGGCCTGCTGCAACTTCCCTTCCCGGGCGCGGCCGACGATTGCTGCGCGCGCGGTTGCGATCTCGGCGATGGACTTACGCTCGCAGCCGGCAATCACCGGCACCACGAGGCCATTCGGGACGGCCACGGCGATGCCGATGTTCGCGGTCGGGTACAGCTCGACGGCGTCGCCCTTGTAGAGCGCGTTCATGGCACGGTGCCGCATCAGCGCCGCGGCGCAGATCTTCGTGATCAGATCGGAGATGGTCGGCTTGACGTCCGTTCCGTGCAGCTCCACGAGACGTTCACGGAGCGCCAGTGCACGGGTCATGTCCACCGTGATTCCGAGTTGGAAGACCGGCGCCTCCCAGGCCTCCGTGAGCCGGCGCGCGATCGTTTTGCGCATCGACGACAGCTGCTGCACCTCGACCCCTTCGCTCGCCAACGACGGCGTGGGAAGCGTGACCGGGGCTCCCGAGGCAGCGGTGCGCTCGACGTCCTCCGCAACGACACGACCGTCGGGCCCGGTCCCCGCCACAGCACTGAGGTCGACGCCGCGCTCGCGGGCTATCCGCCGCGCGAGCGGTGAGGCCTTGATGCGACCGCCATTCTCGTCCGACGGCTGCCTGATCTCGGCCACCCGATCGCTCATCTCGGCCGAGGCGCGGCGGCCGCGCTCTCTGTCTTGTTCACGCGCGCGCGCGGGCGAGCCTTCCTCCACGGGATCGCCGGACACCTCCAGAGCAGCCGAGCCGTTCCCTGCTGGCTCGCTCGGCTCCAGCTTGACTTGCTCGCCCTGCTCGCCGATCACGGCGATCGTCCTGCCGACCTCGACCTCGCCGGAGGAGATCGCGATTTTCAGCAGGACGCCGGAGGCCTCCGCCTCGACCTCCTGCGTCACCTTGTCGGTGTCCAGCTCGTACAGCGGCTCGCCCTTCTCGACCTTGTCGCCCTCGGACTTGAGCCACTTCACGATCGTGCCGGACTCCATGCCCTGGCCGAGGCGTGGCAGCTTGACCTCAGTCGCCATCGGTACGCCCTACCGTTCGGCGAATTGCATGCAGCACATCGCCCGCGTGCGGCACGACGAACTCCTCCATCACCGGCGCGAACGGCAGTGGCGAGAACTTCGCCCCGACGCGCTCGATCGGTGCGTCGAGCCAGTCGAACGCGCTGTACTGGATCAGGGCGGCGACCTCCGCGCCGAAGCCTCCGCGCACGACCGCCTCGTGGGCGACGACGCAGCGATTGGTCTTCTTCACCGACGAGATCAACGCGTCCTCGTCGAGCGGGAGAAGTGTGCGCGGATCCACGACCTCGACGGAGATGCCCTCCTGTTCCGCCTCCTTGGCCGCGGCGAGCGCCTCGTGAACGAGCCGGCCGGTCGCGATCACCGTGACGTCCTCGCCCTGGCGATGCGTTCGCGCCTGGCCGAGCGGAATCGGCTCGAGCTCCTCCGGGACGTCCTCTCTGATCCCGTACAACGTGCGGTGCTCGAAGAAGACGACCGGGTTGTCGTCGTAGATGGACGACCAGAGCAGCCCGCGGACGTCCGTCGGCGTCGATGCGAACACGACCTTGAGGCCAGGTATGTGCACGAACCACGCTTCGAGCTGCTGCGCGTGCTGCGCGCCGGGCGACCAGCCTGCGCCTCCCTGCGTGCGAAAGGTCACCGGCACGGTCACCTGCCCGCCGGACATGTAGCGGTGCTTCGCCGCCTGGTTGACGATCTGCTCGGTCGCGAGCGTGAGGAAGTCCTCGTACATGATCTCCGCGACCGGGCGCATCCCCTGCATTGCGGCGCCGATCGCAGCGCCCGCGAGCGCCATCTCGGAGATGGGCGTGTTGCGAACCCGCTCCGGCCCGAACTCGTCGACGAGCCCCAGCGTTACGCCCATCGAACCGCCCATCTCGGCGATGTCCTCGCCCATGATGAAGACGTCCTCGTCATCGCGCATCGCCCGGGACAGCGCGTCCCTGACTGCCTCTCTGTAACTCAGATCAGGCATTTGCGAGTCTCCCGAGCGAAGCGAAGGGACTAACCCTCCCCGCGAAAAATGCGCAGCATTTTTTGCGGAAATCAGGCATAAACGTTTTTCAGGGCGTCCTCTGGCTTCGGGTCGGTGCCGTTCTTCGCGAACTCGACCGCCGCAGCGACGATCTCCTGCACCTCGCGGTCGATCTCGTCGACCTCGTCGGACGAGAGCTCGAGCTTCGTGCGCAGATGCTCGATCGGGTCCTGCGCCGCCCGTGTCTCTTCGAGCTCTTCCTTCGAGCGATAGACCTGCGGGTCGCCGATGTAGTGGCCGACGAGGCGATAGGTATTGACGGCGAGAAACACCGGCCCCTTGCCTCCCCGGGCATGGTCGAGCGCACGGCGCGTCGCCTTGTAGACCGCCTCGACATCCTGTCCGTCGACCTTGACCGCCTTCATGCCGTAGGCGACCGCGCGCTGAGAAATGTCCTCGATCGGCATGTGCTGCCAGCTCGGCGTCGACTCGGCCCAATGATTGTTCTCGCAGACGAAGACGGCAGGAACCCGCCAGAGCTGCGCCAGGTTGAGCGACTCGTGGAAGGTGCCGATGTTCGTCGCCCCGTCACCGAAGAACGCCACGCCGACGCGAGGCTCGCCGCGCAGCTTGAAGGCGAGGGCGGCACCCGTGATCGCCGGGAGGCCACCCCCGACGACGGCGTTCGCGCCCATGTTGCCGCGCTCGATGTCGTACAGGTGCATCGAGCCGCCGTAGCCGTGCGAGCAGCCTTCGAGCTTTCCGTAGAGCTCCGCCATCAGCTCGTTCGGCGTCGTCCCCTTTGCGAGCGTGTGTCCGTGAGCGCGGTGCGTCGAGGCGATGATGTCGCCTTCCTCCAGGGCGCGGCAGACGCCGACCGCGACGGCCTCCTGGCCGATCGCCACGTGGAGGAAACCGGGGAGGTCCCCGGCCCTGAAGCGCTCCTCGACCTTTTCTTCGAACCGTCTGATCAAGAGCATCTCGCGAAAGAATTCGCGGAGATCCGCGTTCGAGAGGGTGCCTTTCTGCTCCACCTTCGCCATGAGCCTCAGTTTATGCTCAGGCTCTTGCGCCTAGTCGAACAGTTCAACGAGCACGAACGCGACCTGGTGGGCGACTGGGCCGAGCTCCGACTCCAGCTGACCGTGGACGACGAGTCCCGGGCCGAACGCGCTGCGGCGTTGCTTGCGCCCGCCAACCCCGGTCGACACGGCCGGGTCATCCGCTTCGCGAGCGACCGCCGAGGACCGGGCATCGGGCCGGACGCGCTCCGCCGGCTGCTGAAGCGCCTCGACGACGAGGGCATCGGCGGGACGCTCGAGCTGCGGAACGTCGTGAAGGCTCCTCCGGAAGAGCTTCGCCGCAAGGAGACGTTGCGCGCGCAGTGGGAGCGGAGTCTTGCCGAGGTCCCGTCCGACTGGAGCGACATCTACGCCCAGGTGCAGCTGGACTCAACCGATTACCTCGAGCGCGGCGCCCTCCTGCTCGCCCCCATCAACCCGGTGCGCTTCGGGGGCCCAGCGGCCCTGCGCTTCCGCAGCGCGCACCACTTCGGCTACGGCGTCTCTCCAGGGATGGCGGCGCAGTGCTTCGAGCGCTGCGACCTCGAGGGAATCACGGGCGACGTGGAGATCGTCTACGTTCTCTCCGATACGCATCCGGTCGCAACCCAGGGCCCGGTCTGGCTTCTGGGGGGCCGCACGGTATGAACGTCAAACGATGAGCAACGGCGATCCGGTCTCCTGGTTCGTGATCGAGCCCGGCTGGAAGGTGGTCGACGCAGAGGATCAGGAGGTCGGCTCGGTCGACGAGGTGGTCGGGGATTCGAGTGACGACATCTTCAACGGGCTCTCGATCTCGACGAGCCTGCTCGGCAGGCCTCATTACGTGCCGTCGGAGCAGGTGGGACAGATCACTCAGGGACGCGTGCAGCTGAAGCTCACCAAGGATCAGATCGGACGGCTCGCGGAGTTCGAGGAACCCCCGACGAGCGCTGAGATCCTCCCGGACCAGGCCGGCACGGTCCGGCGGGCCGAGGCCGCGGTCGAGGCGCCGATCCATTCGCATGAAGAACGACTCAACTTCCTGACTCGGGTCCGCCACGCGTTGCGGCGTGGGCGCGGTCGCTAGACCAGGACGCCCGCGAGCTCTCGAGCAAGCGTCCTCGCGTCCCGCTCCGATGGGGCGACGACCAGGACGGTGTCGTCCCCTGCGAGCGTACCCACGATTCGTTCATGCTCGAGCTGGTCGAGTGCACGCGCGATCGCGGGCGCGGAGCCGAGCTCCGACTGGAGGACCACGACATTGCCCGCCGGCGTGACCTTGCGCCCGAACTGACCGAGGATCGAATTGAGGGCCTCGGCGGGATCCGCCCGTCGAGCCACCTGAGGGAGCACATATCGCGGCCGGCCGAAGTGATCGTGTGTCTTCTCGAGGCCGAGCTGTCGAATGTCCCGCGAAACGGTCGCCTGCGTGACGACGCACCCGGCGGACGCGAGCGCGTCCAGCAGCTCGAACTGGGTGCCGACCCGCTTCCGCGAGACGAGGCTCTCGATCAGCCGTTGACGCTCGGGCTTCCCCAGCTGCATAACTCCAGCATACGTATGCAGGTTTGGCCTGGTGACGGCTTGGTAGAACTCAACGTCATGCTCAGGAAGCTCCTCTGGACTGCGCTCTACGGCGCCACGGGCGCCCTTGCGACAATCGTCTCGCGCCGCGCGGCGGCGCGGATCTGGCGTACGCTCACGGGCGAGGAGCCCCCGACGAAGAGATGACAGCCGATCAAACAGTCGAGCGCGCGGCGGCCAAGCTCCAGCGGCTCGCGAACCAGTTCGCGGGTGAAGGTGGCTTGAAGTCGAAGCTTGCACAGCCACTGGCCGAGGATGCCGACCTCATTCGCAAGATGAAACCGAGCCTGATCAAGGCGCGCGCCCGCGGCGAGGCGGCGAAGCCGCCTGTCCGCGATAGTGGACCAGTGGAGGGGGCTCGGGGGAACCGGGAGGTTCCCCCGATGAGAGGAGTCAAGGCGCCGTCGAGCCCGCAACTCGGTTCGCGGCCGAAGCCGAAGAAGAAGAGCGGAGGCCCGAACCCCTGGATCGTCGTCGGCGCCGCACTTGCCGCAGGCATCGTGCTGGCGAAGTGGATCGACTGGAGAGGCAATGGCCACCCAGGGGACTGACGGGCGCCCCACTCACGGTCTCGGCGCCGCGGTCAAGGAGGTTGCGGAGCGCGCGAGCGCGATCGTGCGCCTGGAGCTCGAGCTCGCCGCCATGGAGCTCAGGCGGAAGGTGGTCTCGCTCGGGCTCGGGATTGCTCTGGCCCTCGCCGCCGCGATCGTTCTCCTCTTCGTCGTGGGCTTCGCGTTCGCGACGATCGCGGCCGCTCTCGCAACTGCGGTGGCGACATGGCTCGCGCTCTTGATCACCACCGGAATCCTGTTGGTATTTGCACTCTCGCTGGGCGCGGTCGGGATCATGAAGATCAAGAAGGGGTCGCCTCCCGTTCCCGAGCAGGCCATCCGCGAGGCGAAGCTGACGACGGAAGCACTGAAGAGCGATGGCCGGTAGCAACAGCCGGACGCTCGACGAGGTCCGCCGGGACATCGAATCCGAGCGGGAGCAACTCGCCGGCGCGGCGGAGACGCTCCGCGAGGAGATCGGCGAGGCGACCAACATCGGCGCCAAGCTGCGCGCCAACCTCCCGGTCGTCGCCGTCGGCGCGCTCGGAGTCGGCTTCCTGCTTGCGGGAGGCGTCGGCGCCACCGCACGGCTGATCTTCGGCCGTGGGCGGGAAGGTTAGTGCTGACGAAGGCGAAGCTCGGCCGCTTCCGCATTGCCGACCGCGACTGATCGAGAAGACACCGCCGGGCACGTCCCGAGCTCGCCCGAAAAGCTGAGGCCGGCCGAGTGGCTGAACGCGTTCAGTCGCAGCTTCGCGGCCTTCCTGAAGGACGACTGCATGGGCCTCTCCCAGCAGATCGCGTACAGCTCGCTGCTCGCCTTCTTCCCCGCGACGGCCTTTGTCGTCGGCGCGCTCGGGATCTTTCACCTTTTCGACGACCTCAAGAGGCTGCTCGATCCGATCGCGCCCCGGGGCGTGATCGGGTTCATCACCGGCCTGCAACGTGATTCGCAGGGAGGAACCTCGACGGCGGCATTCCTCATCGGGTTCCTCGGTGCCGTCTGGGTCGCAAGCGGCGCGATGGGCTCCGTGATCAAGGCGGTGAACCGGGCGTACGAGCGTCCCGAGACCCGTCCATTCTGGAAGCGCCGCGCAATCGCCATCGTCCTCGTCCTCACGAGCGGGCTCACGACCGCCGGCATCTTCCTGCTCATCGTCGTCGGGGGCTCGCTCGGCGACGCGATCGCGAAGAAGGCGGGACTCGGCGCCGCTTTCCAGTGGGTCTGGGGCAGCGCGCGCTGGCCGGTCGCCTTCTGCGCCATCCTGCTCTTCTTCGCGCTCGTTTACTACCTCGCGCCGAACAAGGAGCAGCGAAGCTGGAAGTGGATCACGCCCGGCTCGATCGTCGGCGGCCTGCTCTGGCTGCTCCTGTCGGCTCCCTTCGCCCTGTACGTCACGTACGCCGGCAACTACACCAAGACGTACGGGACGCTCGCGAGCGGCGTCATCCTCTTGCTCTGGCTCAACTACTCGGCGCTCGCGCTTCTGTTCGGTGCAGAGCTCAACGCGGAGCTCGATCGGCGGCCACACACGCGGCTCGCTAGGAGGGAAGCGTGACGATCAGCGAGCCGTGCAGGGCTTCGATGGAAGAAGGAGCGCGGCGAGCAGAGCGCCGAGCACGATTCGCGTTGCCGTGCCCGGTCTCTACGACGCCGCGCGCCTTTCGCATTCAGGCCGACGGAGCGCGGCTCCGTTGCCTCAGGGTCACTCCCACCGCGATCAGCGCGAGCGCAATCGCCATGACGAGCCAGATCGGGAAGCCCGTGAACGGCAGCGTGCCGCCGCCGATCGCTCCCGTGGCGGCGAGCACCTCGGCTCCTTGGGCCCGTCCTCGGTGCGGGCTCACGACCGGCTTGGGCTTGCCCGGCGTGCTCGGCGCGCTCGGATTCGCGGGCGGCGAGCTCGACGGGACGTTCGGGCCGTGCGCCGGGTCGCCCGGCTTGCCAGGATCCGGAGTCGGGTTCGGCCGTGGAGTCGGCGGCGACGGAGGCTGCGAGCCGCAACCCCTTCCCCGCTTCGCCTTGAGCGCGTGCACGTCCACCTCGTGGTGACCGCCCGCGCAAGGCGAAGCCTTGTGCGGCTGGCTGTTGCCCGGCCCGTGGAGAACGGTGCTCGGAGCGGCGCCGTTCCCGATTGCGATCTGTCCGGCGGTCTTGCCGTTTCCGTACAGCTTCGTCTGGTCGGACGAGGCCGGTGCGTGCGTGTCGTGCGCCGTGTCGTTGGACGGCTTTACGCCCGGCTGAGCCGCTCCGGCGTCAGTCTGGGCAGCAGCGGCGACCGCAGGTGCACCAGCGTCGCCTTTCTTCAGCTGTCCCGGCCCATTCGCCGCGTTGCCGTGATCCTGTGCCGCGGGGGCCGCCGGAGCCGCCACCGAGTCGTCCTTCCCGTTGCCCTGCCCGTTACCGGCGTACGCCGAAGCGGACCCCAGAGCAGCGATGCCGAGTACGAGCACGAGCGTGCCCGCAAGCCGCAGTTTCATTTCTCCCCCTCATATTGATTCCTCTCCCCGACCTCACCTTAGGAACGGAAGGCGACTTGTCCAGTGATTTGCAAAGCAGAAAGGGCGGCCCGGCGGCCGCTGGAGTTACGCCCGGAGCTGCGCGCCGAACGCCCGTTCCAGGGCCGAAACGATGCGGTTTCGGAGCTCAGCGGCGTCCTCGTCGGTGAGCGTCCGGTCAGATGACTGGAACGTGACGGAGAAGGCGATCGACTTCTTTCCGGGCCCCACCTGGCCACCGCGATAGACGTCGAAAGCACTCATCTCGCGGAGCTTGGGCCCTGCCGCTTCTCGGGCGGCGGCAACGAGCTCCCCCGCGGTCACCTCGTCGGGAACGACGAAGGCAAGATCCTGGCGGACGGGCGGATACGTGATGACGTCCTCGTAGACGATCAGATCTGGGACACGGTCAACGAGTGCATCGACGTCGAGCTCGAACGCGCCCCATTCGCCCGGGAGCTCGGGCTCCCGCACTGAGGTGACCCAGCCCTCGTCGGTGCGGGCACCGCGGCCGACTTCGGGCAGGTCGTCCGCAGGACGGATGCTCGGCTCGATCCCGAGGGCCGCATAGAGGCCTTCGGCCGTCCCCTTGACGAAAGCGAACCCGCCTTGCGCGATCCCCCCCACGCGCCAGCGTTCCTCCGGGAGCTGTTCGCCGGTCGGGAGGTACACGTGCGCCTGTTCGAAGAGCGCGATGTCGTCGTTTCCGGCATCGACATTGCGCAGCGCCGACGCGAGCAGGCCTTCGATGAGCGACGTTCGGAGAACGGCCTGCTCGCTCGAGAGAGGCTCCTGCAACGGGACACCGCCCGTCGCCGACTCCTCCGGCAAGAGGCTCCACGTATATGCCTCCGAGTACCCGAATCCGACGAGGACGTCCTCGATCCGCCGGCGGATCCGCTGGTGCTTGGACAGCCGGCCGAACATCGCCTGACGCGTCGGCAAGCGGGCCGGCACGTCCCCAAGGCGGAAGCGCGCGACCTCTTCGACGACGTCGATCTCGCGCGTGACGTCACGAGCGCGCCAGGTGGGAACCGACACGTTCTCGCCGTCGACCCCGAACTCCAGCCGTTGCAGGATCGCGTGCTGCTCGTCGGGAGGGGTCTCGATGCCGAGCACGGCATCCGTTCGCTCAGGACGGAAGCGGACCACAGGAGGCTCGGGAAGCCCGGCGTGGCCGTCGGCGTGGCCGGCCCAGCTCGCACCGGCAAGCTCGACGATCAGCTGCGTCGCGAGCTTGCCCGCCTGCTCGGCGAGATACGGGTCGACGCCCTTCTCCCACCGGTTCGAGCCCTCGGTACGGAGCCGCAAGCGCTCAGAGGTGCGGAAGATCGTGTACGGCTCGAAGTTCGCAGCCTCGAGCAGGATTTCCGTGGTATCGGGGCCGATCTCCGTCTCCTCGCCACCCATGATTCCCGCGAGCGCGACCGAACGCTCGGCGTCGGCGATCATCAGGTCGTACGGCTCGAGCTCGCGCTCGACACCGTCGAGCGTGCGCAGCTTCTCGCCCGGCCTGGCGTGCCTCACGACGATCTTGCCGCCTGCAAGCTTCTTGTAGTCGAATGCGTGCAGCGGGTTGCCGAGCGCAAGCATCACGTAGTTCGTGATGTCGACGAGGTTGGAGATCGGCCGCATTCCCGCGGCGAGCAGGCGGGCCCTCAGCCAGACCGGCGCCGGCCCGATCGTCGCCCCGCGGAAAAGTCGGCCGACGTAACGCGGGCAGGCTTCGTAGTCCTCGATCGTGATCTCGAGCGGATCGTCGGCGTCCTGCCCGGGATCGGTGCCAGGAGGCGGCGCGAGCTCCAGGTCATAGAGCGCAGCCACTTCGCGCGCGATGCCGTAGACGGCCAGCAGGTCCGGACGGTTGTGGCTCGTCTCGAGCTCGAGGACCGTGTCCGTCAGCGGCAGCACATCACCGAGCAGCGTTCCCGGCTCGAGCTCGTTCGGCAGGACCATGATCCCGCTGTGATCCGTGCCGAGCTCGACCTCGTCCTCCGCAAGGATCATCCCGTCACTGAGCTCGCCGCGGACCTTGCGCTGCTCGAGCTGCAAGCCGTTCGGCAGCACGGCACCGGGCAGCGCGACGGCCACGGTCGCACCCGCTCCGAAGTTCCACGCCCCGCAGACGATCTGGCGTGGGTTGCCGTCGCCGACGTCCACCTGGCAGAGCTGGAGCCGGTCCGCGTTCGGGTGCTTGACGGCGTCGAGCACGCGGCCGACACGGAAGAGGCCGAGGTTGCCGTCGACGTCGGCGACGCCGACTGTCTCGATCCCGTCGACCTCGCACGTCGAGATCACGAGCCGGTCCGCGAGCTCGGGGATCGGCATTGCGATCGGGACGTACTCCCGTAGCCAGCTGATCGGGACCTTCATCTAAAACTGCCTCAGAACCCGCAGGTCGTTCTCCCAGAACATGCGGATGTCGGGGATGCCGTGGCGCTGCGCGGCGATGCGGTCGAGGCCGAGGCCCCACGCGAACCCGGACCACTCTTCGGGGTCGTAGCCCATCTTCTCGAACACGGCCGGGTCGACCGCGCCTGCGCCGCCCATCTCGAACCAGCCCGTGTACTTGCAGAACGCACAGCCTGAGCCGCCGCACAGGAAGCACGTGACGTCGAACTCCACTGAGGGCTCCGTGAACGGGAAGAAGCTCGTCCGCATCCGAACGTCGCGGTCCTCGCCGAACATCGCGTGGAAGAAGTGCAACAACGTCCCTTTGAGGTCCGCGAGCGTGATCCCGTGATCGACAGCCAGAGCCTCGACCTGGTGGAAGTTCGGCGTCGAGCGCGGGCTCGGAGTGTCGCGCCTGTACGTGCGGCCCAACGTCGCGATGTAGATCGGCGGCTGACGTTCCTCCATCACGCGGATTTGTCCGGTCGACGTGTGTGTGCGCAGCAGAGTGTCGTCGTCGACATAGAACGTGTCGCGATGTGAGCGCGACGGGTGAGTGAGCGGTTGGCTCAGCGCGTCGAAGTTGTGCCAGACCGTCTCGACCTCGCGGGTATCGACGATCTCATACCCCAGCCCGAGGAAGATGTCCTCGACCTCCCGCCTGATCTGCGTCAGCGGATGCAGGCGCCCGCGCCGCAGCTGCGTGCCGGGCAGGGTGACGTCGAGCTGCTGGTCGAGCTCGGCCAGAGCGCCGCGCTCGAGCTCCGCCTCACGGGTCGCGAACGCTCCCTCGAGACGCTCGCGCACGGCGTTCAGCGCCATGCCGGTCTTTCTGTCGCGGACGTTCCGGAGCCCAACTTTGAGCTCGCTCTTGCGGCCCAGCCAGGCGGTATGAGCCTCCGTCAGCTCGCCCGAGGTCGTCGCTTCCGCGAAACTCTTCAAGGCGTTGTCCGCATACGCGTCCCAGTCCATAGGCCGAATCTAGCTTTTGAGCAGTTACGACGCGATAGCGGAGTTGTACGACCCGTGGAGCGCGAGCGTCGTCGAGGACGTGGCGTTCTACCTCGAGGAAGCACGCAAGTCGGGCGGGCCGGTCGTCGAGCTCGGAGTGGGCACCGGACGGATCGCCGTGCCGATCGCCGCCGACGGGACCAGCGTCATCGGCGTCGACTCCTCGCGCGGGATGCTGGACGTGTGCGCCCGCCGTGCCGCACTCGCCGGCGTCCGGCTCGATCTGAGGGTCGGTGATCTACGGAAGCCTCCGGTCAGCGAACGGGTGCCACTCGTGATCTGTCCCTTCCGGTCGTTACTGCACATGCATACGGACGAGGACAGGCTGAGCGTCCTGGCCGCCGCCTACGACCTGCTCGTGCCCGGCGGCCGCTTCGTGTTCGACGTCTTCGCCCCCGACGCGGCCGACATCGCCCAGACGCATGAACGGTGGCTCGAGCGTGAGCCCGGGATCTTCGAGCACGCGGTGTGGGACGAGACGGCACGCACGCTCTCGCTGACGGTGCGTGACGACCAGCTGGAGACAACGATGGCGCTCGCGTGGCTCTCGCCGGCGGAATGGCAAGCCTTGCTCGAGCGGGCAGGCTTCGAGATCGAGGCCTGCTACGGCTGGTTCGACCGGAGCCCCTATCGGGACGGGGAGGACACCGTTTGGATCGGCCGGCGTCCCTCGAGCTGAGCCCGGCCCGAGGCACCTAGCTACTTCGTCGTCGCCCTTCGCCTGCGCGAGAGCTCGTAGAGGGCGATCGCGCCGGCGACGGCGACGTTGAGTGAGTCCGCATCGGTGGCAAGCGGGATCGTCGCACGCTCATCGCAGCGCTCGAGCACCTCCTCGGGCAGGCCTTCCCGCTCGGCGCCGAGCACGAAGGTCGTCGGGCCGGAGAGCGCGAGCTCGTCCAGTGGTCGGCCCCCGCGCGCGACGAGTGCGATCCGCCGGCCAGGCGCATCGTCGAAACCGCACAGCGGCACGCGGAAGAGCGCGCCCATCGAGGCACGCAGCGCCTTC
>WNFC01001390.1_pt1 | contig 46497 bp, 37 predicted proteins | sample 5400541 | NCBI WGS metagenome assembly WNFC01 (sample SAMN13153342, study PRJNA577476) | soil metagenome | isolation source: 120 cm saprolite under Douglas fir tree site 2 hole 2 replicate 1 | place: USA:California | collected 2015-04-18 | reverse complement strand
CGCGAAGATTTCTACGAGCAGATGTCTCGCATCATGCTCGCCCGCGAATTCCTGCCCAACACTCCCTGCCTGGTTAACGCCGGCCGCACCATCGGCCAGCTCGCCGCCTGCTTTGTCCTCGAAGTGCCCGATTCAATTGAAGGCATCATGGAGCATGCCAAAACCACGGCCATCATTCACCAGACGGGCGGCGGCACCGGTATGAGTTATGAATTCCTGCGACCGGCCGGCGCGATCGTCAACTCCACGCGCGGCGACGCATCCGGACCGGTATCTTTCATGAGCATCGTCAACCAGGTCACGGAGGTCGTCAAACAGGGCGGAGTACGTCGCGGCGCCAACATGGGCATGATGCGCGTCACTCACCCGGACATTCTGCGCTTCGTCCATGCCAAGAACGATCAGACCACGTTGGTGAATTTCAATATCTCGGTCAACGTCACGGATGACTTTCTCAAAGCCGTCGACAACAACGAATGGTTCCAACTCTCCTTTGCCGAACAGCTTTGGACGAAACCAATCTTCGATCCGGTCACGCAGGACGCTTACGCGGTCTACCGCGAGAAACGCGACTACGGTATCTCCACGGCCGATACTCAGCTAAAGCCCGTGACTTTCTGCGATCGCGAGGCCTTTACCTCACGTGACATTAACGAACTCGTGAAAGTAGATCCTCCGACTCCGGGAATGGTCTTCGCGCCCGACATCTGGAATCGCATCGTCGGTTCCGCGCACAAATACGCCGAACCAGGCGTGGCCTTCATCGATGAAGTCAACCGGCACAACCACATGATGAACTCGATGGGGCCAATCTTCTCCTGCAACCCCTGTGGCGAACAGTTTCTCCACTCCACCAACTCCTGCAACCTCGGCTCGATCGACGTCAGCAAGTTCTACGATCCCGAGCACCGCGGCCGGCGCAACATTAACTGGAACCGCCTGCGCCACGTGGTTCACTACTCAACACAGTTTTTGGACAACGTCATCGACACCTGCGCCTGGCCACTGCCGCAAATCGCAGACACTGTGAAGCGCACTCGACCAGTGGGCCTGGGCATCATGGGCTTCGCCGATCTCTGTCTCAAACTCCGGGTCACCTATGGCTCACAGGAATCCTGCCATCTTATGGACGAAGTGATGGGCTTTGTCCGGCGTGAAGCATGGATCAAAAGCCTCGAACTCGGTGCCGCCAAGGGAGTCTTTTCGGAATTCGAAGCCAACTGCGAGGCATACAGCGCCTTCGTCTACGAAACGCTTAACATCCCGCGCAGCATTCCGCTCACCCCACGCAACTACGAAACGACAACATGCGCGCCCACCGGCACTATCTCCCTCGTCGCTGAAACCTCCAGCGGCATCGAGCCGAACTTCGCCTGGGCTTTTGTGCGCAAGGACACCATCGGCACGCGCACTTATGTGCACACGCTCGCGGCAGAAGCCCTGGGTATCACCGTCGACCAGACAAGCCAGGAATCGATCGACACAGCAGCCGCCTACGTCATCGAACACCAAAGCGAGCTGCCTCCCTACTTCATCTCAGCAATGTCGATCAGTTCGGAACAGCATGTCCGGGTCCTCGCGGCCGCGCAACGAAACGTCGACAACTCCGTTTCCAAAACCTGCAACGGATCCAAGACCGATACGCTCGAATCAGTCGCCGATCTCTACCGCCTCGCCCGCGAACTCGGCTGCAAAGCTGTTAGCTACTACCGCGACGGTTCACGCGACGGCCAGGTTCTGACCACGATCAAAACCGAAACCCCGCCACCTGCAGCTTCAGTCGAAGCACCCGAACCGTTAACAATCGAACCACCAGCGCCGGTCTTTGAAACCGAACGCGCTCCCGATCGCGAAGACCGGCCGAAAGAGTTGCTCGGCGCCACCTGGCAAATCCCCTTCGAAGGACAAAACCTCTATGTGACCGTCAACCACGACGACCATCACATCATGGAAATCTTCGTCACCGGTCCTATCTCCGGAAGCGTCGGCAAACTCGCCTCCAAGATGATGCGCGGAGGCTTTCACGCAATGGAAGTTGCCCGCACCCTCGACACTACTACCGGCACCCATGCCGTCTGGTTCAACGAACGCCTGCTTACTTCCCCTGAGCAGGCCGTCGCCGAATGCATCATGATTATGCATCGCAGACTAACCAGTCAGCCTGACTCGGCCAGAGAAGTAGAGGTAGTCGACAACCAAAATCAACCGGCCTCTTCAGCAAGAAGCACACTCAAAGAATGCCCGGATTGCCACGGTCCAATGCGTCGTGCCGGCGGCTGCGATATCTGCGAACACTGTAGCTATTCAAAATGTTTCTAGAGAGCAAGCGGGAGCCAACGGAATGACTAAGAACAGAATTCGATTAACCGATTTTCAGTTCACACCTCTACCTCATGCCAGCCCGTAAGACAGACCCGAAGCAATCCGAGCCTCGCACCGGTCCAGCGTGGCAACCACTCGTGTCAAACGGCTTCCGCAAAGTCACCACCAAACGCCCCTGTCGCATTTGCCATAAGACCGACTGGTGCGGCTACTCCACCGACGAGCGTACTTCCATCTGTATGCGCGTGAGCGATGGCGCCAAAGGCACGGCTCGTAATGGCGGCAACATTCACGTTCATAACGATCTTCCGCAAACCAGCAGTCCACGAAAGAAAACTAAGCCGACTCCGCCTTCAACTGAGATCGCGCCAATCGAGGTCCGCGACGCTGTGTATCGCGAACTTATTCGCATCTCCCCAGTGCAGAAATACTATCCTCACCTGGTAGACGGTCCAGACGGACTGCTATTCAGAGGACTGCTGGAGCGAGAAACACACAACTACGGCGCTCTGCCTCCCACGCAGAAAGAACGCGCACAACTCGCCCGGCATCTGCGGAAGTTCGTTATCGACAAATTTCCCGAATACGGACGCCGCTATTCATACGCCGGCGTCGTTGGCATACCCGGGTTCTGGCAAGACGCTAACGGCATCGTCCAACTATGGAAGCCCCGCGAGTACAAAATGCCCATGCTCGTCATTCCTTACAAAGATGATCGCGGCCGCATCAAGGCCTGCCAGCTTCGACTTCATAAAGGCGATATTCCGGAAGGAGAGAAACGATATCGCTGGCTGGCATCACCACTCGAGCGCCGCGGCTGTAGCTCCGGCACTCCAATCCATTTCACTTTCAGACCGTCAACACTCTCAAATGGCAAAACCGTGGTCATCACCGAAGGCGCGCTGAAAGCAGAAACACTCGTCAGCCTCAGACCAAAGGTTCGCGCCATTGCCACCAGCGGCGTTAGCTGTTCACACACAGAAATCATCGAAGCAGCCCGCACTTATAACGCACTGATTGCTTTCGACTCTGACCACAAAACCAACCCGGCCGTTTGTCGGCAACTCGCAAGGTTGATCGCCGCCAGAGAACAGGATGCGGCCAGTCGCCATCTGTCCATCAAGACAAGAATAGTTTATTGGGAAGGATATAAAGGAGTAGACGACGCCGCTAAAGCAGGAAATGTGGCCTTTACCACTCTCTCAATCCCTGAGTGGTTTTCAACTCTCGCCGGTGAACTCCTGGGAGAAATAAGAAAGATCTGGGACGAAGCCGGCTACCCATTGCCAGCAACCAAGTAGAGTCTCGAACACTCTTAAGCAACGCCGGTACGCCGGTAAAGTGGTTCAGAAGCCTTGCCTGATACATTCGTCTGCGCGCTACTGATACAACAGACAACCTGGGGTCTCTGTAGAACTATCCTCAAAACAATGCGCCCACGGGCAACAGGCCTTGCTGACTATGGACTGCACCATGACTCCTACAGCACCGGGCCCTCAACAAATCACCCTCACAGTCAACGAGGTAACGCGCCCAAAACCTGTTAATGTCAGTAATTATTGCGGATGCCATGTTGCGTTCAATATGGTAGCCTGAGAAATCCATGGTATAATGTTTTGTAGTGACCGAATACGCGTGAGGTGCCAGTAGACATGAATGGAGTAACCACAAAAATAGCTGAGGGTGGACGGCTGGTGATCCCCAGCCAGTACCGCCGGGCGCTTGGACTGGAGACTGGTGACGAGGTTATCGTTCGCGCAGTGGACGGCGAACTTCGCATCCTAACGCGAGCAGAAGCGGTGAAACGGGCGCAGGCCCTGGTGCGGCAGCGAGTTAAGAAGGGACGTTCACTGGTTGCCGAATTAAGCAAGGAGCGTCGCTCCGAGGCAGCTAATGAGTAAGTATGTGCTCGATGCCTCGGCAGTTTTAGCGCTGCTCAATCAAGAAAGAGGGCAAGAAAAGGTCGAAGGAGTGCTCGATGAGTCCGTGATGTCTGCCGTTAACTTCTGCGAAGTTATGGGCAAGCTAATTGACGCCGGGCTGCCTGAAGATGAGGCCCTCGATAGTATTGAGCTCTTGAACATCGAGGTCATCGACTTCAATAAAGACATGGCGCGCGTCGCAGCCGCGCTCCGGGCCCGCACGAGAAAACTTGGGCTCTCGCTAGGGGACCGGAGTTGTCTAGCCTTAGGTTTAGCACGTCGCAATACGATAGTCACGGCTGAGAAGATATGGGCGAAATTGAAGATTGGCGTCACCATCGAGATAATCCGCTGATCACCTGCTGAAAAAAGGCTAAGGCATTCTCTGAAATCGAACGGCCTCCCTGCCCAACTCAAGTGTTGCCATCTAGTCACTATCGCCACCATCAACCCTGACCTAAACGCGCGCCAAGACTGAGGTATCAATTCATTGTTCGCCACAAACCCCCCTAAAACAGCCCAAAAAAGCCCAAATGCTGACATTCAACTATGGCACACCGGATGCTCCAAGAGGGATGCCGGATGACGACACGGTTTAACCCGAGCCCGTCCGGGGGCGACCGCCAAGCTCAACGTTATGCCCAAACAGCCCAAAGACCACCTCCGATGGTGCAGCAAACAAAATGACCCCAATAGAGAACATTGTCACGACTCTTCTCACGGAAATTGATCGCATAGTCGATCAAAAAGTCGAAGAGAAACTGCCTGAGATGATCCGCGCCCTAGGAATCCACGAAGCGAGTCCAGAGCCAAATGAACTCATAGACGCCGTTGAAGTCGCAAAAGTGCTAGGTCGTGACGTTTCGACACCAGAAGATATTTCGCGAGCGAAGCAACACGTGTATAATCTCGCGCGTCGAAAATTAATTCCGTCTGTACGGCTCAGCCCACGCTGCTTAAGATTTAGTCGAGCAGAAGTTAAAAAAGTCATCGATCGGGGAGGGCTTGGCGACGCTCTCAACCAAGCAGCATAAAAGATGCGGATGGCAAAAAGCGACAACGAAACAGAAACCTTCATGGCTTAAACCACAATGCAAATAATCAAACGCGGAGACAATAAGTGGTTAGTTCGAATCTTCATTCGACGGAACGCCGAAGGCAAAAGGCTTTATCACAACAAGCTTATCCGGGGAACAAAGAAGAAGGCGCAAGAGTACGCGCGCGATGCCGAAACAAAACGTGATTTAGGAACACTCGACAAGCCGCCCAACGACGATCCCACGCTAAATAAGTTCCTCGACGATTGGCTCACCGATTTCAAAAAAGGCACAGTTAAAGAACGAACATACGCTGGCTACCAATACATCCTCGATCAATATGTCCGGCCTTACATCGGCAAGGACAAATTATCTGAACTTACCGCCCGGCGAATTCAAGGACTCTATAACCAACTATCAGAATCCGAATATTCCCCAAGGACGATCTCCTTTGCTCATAGTCTAATTCGCGAGGCTCTAAATCAGGCGGTTATCGACGACCTAATTCAAGCAAACCCCGCACTGCCAACACGAAGGCCGCCAAAGAAAAAGAAACCCATTGACGTATTTACCCAAGAACAGGCAGAACGCTTCATCAAAGCCGCGCGAACTGACCGCCTCGGAATTGTCTTTTTATTTGCACTCGCTATTGGCGCAAGACCAGAAGAATATCTAGCACTTGAATGGCCAGACATAGATCTTAAGAAACGAGAAGTTAATATTCACAAAGCGATCTGGTGGCCAAAAGGCGGGGGGTGGAAAATTGAAGAAGTAAAAACTCAATCCAGTCTCAGAACTGTGAACTTCAGCTCTATATTGGCCCGAGCCCTAGAACAACATAAAAGGTCTCAGGCTGAAACACGCCTACGACTCGGCAAGAAATATGCAAACCATAACCTCGTGTTCGCATCAAAAATCGGCACCCCTCTAAACTTCCGTCATTTGACTCGAAGACACTTACAATCAATTATGACTCACGCAAACATTGAAGGACCGGTAAATCTATATCGTCTAAGACACTCATTCGTTACGTTATCCATCCTCTCTGGCGCCGACGTTAAGAGCGTCAGCTGCGCAGCCGGACACTCAAGCGTTGCCTTTACAATGGACACTTATCAACACGTATTGCCCGCAATGAGAAAGGACGCCGCCGAGAAAATCGGAGCGTTGCTCTTTGGAGCAAAGTAAACTCCACAAAACTCGAATCTGGTGTGCCTATAGTGTGCCAACTCAGCCAATTACTAGAAACTGTCGTCAACTACCCCAAACAATATCGACGAATTAGCTCAGCAAAATCAACAATTTCAGACTTACGCGATCGAACTTGACTCCGCAAAACAACCAAAAAAAGACTTCGAATCAGAAGGCCGCAGGTTCGAGTCCTGCTGGGTGCACCATCCTTTATTAGAACACGCTAGTCCGGATCAAGACCCGTTTGATCAGGAAGATGCTGACGCGTTTGAATGCCGAGCCTGACCGCGCGCTGTTCCCGAAAACAAATGCGCGATAGATCTCGACAATCTTTCCAACCCTTCTCCAAAGTATCTAAAGGTTAAGGCAAAGGACTCGCAGTAGTCTGTCCGTTGGGAACCAATCGGGGATTCGAATTGTGCGGCTTGGTCAAAGCTAAGTCCGGCTAATCCCGCTATTATTTTGCGTGAGCAGACGAAGCAGTGCTCGCTCCGCCTCGTGCAAACGAGTGCCCCGATAATTTACTAGTTCTTCCACACTATTGAAGGGGCGCTCGATAATCTCGCCTCTCTCGAAACTGACAAGAAGAGCCGGGCAAATATAAGCCGAGCGGCTGACCGCTGGAGTATTTCCGAGGGTTTCAGCTGTCTCCCTAATGGCCACACTCATCCTCTTTTTCCTGGCCGCCTTAGTGTCTGTCAGATCAATCCCGGTGCGGGCCAAAGCGCAGGCGCAAATAAGAGTGCCGGCCCAGGTGCGAAAGTCTTTCGCGCTGAAACCCTCACCCATCACTTCCTTGATATAGCCATTGATGTGACGTCGTTTGACATCGACGAACTCACCGTCGCCGTTCTGATACTTGAAAACTTCCTTTGCCTGCTGTTTCAGCAGGTCGCGCACAACTTTGGCGACGTGGCGATCCTTCAACTCTCGATGTTGTTGGACCTGACTCTTGCCCTTGAAATCGAAGCTAACCAGATCACCCTTGACGCTCACGTGTTTGGGCCGGAGAGTGGCAAGCCCATAACTGCCATTCTCGCTGGCGTAGACCTGACTGCCAGGTCTGAGGAGGCAGGTGGACAAAATGCGCAGGATGCAAGCCATCACTCGTTCGCGCCCGAGTCCAGGTTTCCTGAGCTCGCAGGCGACTGTCTTGCGCATGTTTGGCAAGGCTTCCACAAACTTCAACAGCCGATCAAATTTCTTCCGCTCGGCTCGGGCGATGTGGTTCGCGTGATAGAGATACTGCCATCGGCCGGCGGCGTCCTTGCCGACGGCTTGAAGCGAGCCGCCGTGAGATCGATTGATCGCCACACCGGTCCAGGCTGGCGGGATTCGCAGCGCACTGATTCGGGCCAGGTCCTCGCTTCCGACTCTTGCGCCGCCAGAGGCGATATAACGAAAGCTTCGCTTAGGGCCTCCGAGCCGACGAATGCCTGTCTTTTGCAGTCTTTCCAGTCGCGTCATTCAGCCGAACTAGAACGGTGGATTCACTGAAGCAAACGCCTAATCAGATCGTCAAGCCAATCGAAATCAATCGGCTTGGTTACATAAGCGGTGAAGCCACAGGCTTGCGCGCTGGCACGCAAGTCCTCTTCTTGATGAGCGGTAAGGGCGACAATCGGGACCTTTCGCAGCTCGTAATGCTCGCGAATGCGGGCTGTGGCCGTCAATCCGTTAAGGACCGGCATACTAATGTCCATTAGAATCGCGTTGGGTTGTTCGCGCCACGCGACGGCGATCGCCTGCTCACCATTTTCGGCCTCGCAAACTCTATAACCTCGATCCTCCAGGGCCAGCCGCATGAAATAGCGTGTGTCTTCGTTGTCCTCGACGACCAGCACTATCGGATTGTTTGAATCAATTCCGCTCATGGACGAAGGTTTGTCAGTCGTCTAGCGCAAAGACTAAAGAGAGAACGATGAGGCGACCTGAATGCTGAGCCTATCCTGCGTCGCTTCCCACCTTGGCGCGTGTCACTCATTTAGTGGCACTGGGTGCTCGACCGGCTGCGAATCGTTGAACAGGCGATCGAACGCAGGTAGCCGCTTGGCTGACGCTTGTCGATATTGGTCAACCCATAGCCGCACTGATTTTGACCAGAGGTTCGAGCTGCCGTCAGATTCGGCCCGACTGTGACGCTCCCGAGCCTTGGGTTCCTGCCGCTTGATTACCTTGACTGTTCGCTTCTTTATCATATCGTGTCTTTTCGTGCAGTGTTACAAATTTAGTGTTTCAGGCTCTTGCGCTCGTCGGCACCATGTTGTCAGGTTGCGGCTCGCAACCATGCGGCTGCCGTCCCAGGATCCGACAGCAGTTTGAATTCCCGCTGCCCGAGAGCAACGACTATGCCGTGGAAATAACATTTCCGAATCTTCCGCGGATCGAGAAGAGCTACATTCTTCGCATCGTTGAGACGAGACTGAGTACCAAGTTGCGGTACAGAGCCATGAGCGGCCCGCTTCAGCAGACTGACCGCCCAGTTCTCGCATCGCTGATGACGGCGCCTGGACTCGGTCGTAGATGCCACGTGCGCGATTATTATTCACTTTTGAATTATCTCCGTACCAAAAGAAGTCAAAAGGCCGTAGCGACTTTAGAGGCATCAGCACTGTGACGCGGCACAGGATCTAGCTTTTAGGCTCGAATGAACAGTGAATTACGGAGCCCACTTAAAAGTATCAACCATGGCACACGCGTTGCTCGCGGTCACGTCGACAAGGGGTTAGGCAAGACTTGATAGGGCCCGCAGACTTGGGGCGATGGAGAGCAACGGGGGGCTTACCATCGAAAACTGGCGATGACTTTTTCGGGGGAACGAAGTCATAACGCTAGCCGGCTACGGGCGACTTGCGGGCTGTTGGTTTTACCTGCGTTAGTTGAGGCTGGCTTCCAGGAAAATCCAATGGCCCGCATTTTTGTGTTCGGCGAGCGCCACTGGACCCCTGTCACCCCGAACAACAAAATATTGGGTCGTACTTATTCTTGGATTACTGCGCCAATAAGGTCCGGATGATTTTCTCCAGCTTAGCGTAGTCGACTGGTTTTGTAAGGTAGCCCCTGCAGCCACTAGCGATCGCATCGTCCCGCGCGTCGGCGGCGTCGTAGGCAGATAAGACGATGATTGGAATCTCGCTCGTCTCGGGAGTCTCGTGGATCATTCTCGCAGCCTCCGTGCCGCTGAGCAGGGGAAGGCCAAGATCCATGATTATCAGGCTCGGCCTTTCTTGCTGAGTTAGCCTCAGAGCGTCGAGGCCATTGTCCGCTTCCAAGACCCGGTAACCAATCATCTCCAAAAGCTTTCTCATCATCTGGCGATTATCTTCATAATCATCCACGATGAGAATACGGGCAGGTTCTGGCCCATGACTAATTTGCTTTCCCGTTTGTGTACGACTAGAATGCGGGCTGCTAGACATTTCGTTTTATATTTGGTACTAAAACGCAACACATGGAACCAAGTCGACTGATTAGGATATGCCCGTTACCGGCCGGTCATTCTGGCGGTTCCAACAACTTTCAATGACGTAGAGTCGAATCGAAGCCATGCACGAGCCCTTATCAACCGCAACCGACGACCGCGAGATACTGCAGGACCTGGGTCGGGCGTGCGCTGAAATAGTTCACGACGTCAGGAACGAACTAAATGCTCTCAAACTTTATGCCACGTTTTTACTCAAAAGAAGCGCAAAGAGCAAGTGGCTACCAGACGAGCGAGAGACTTTGGCCAAACTCCTGGCAGGTCTGGAGCGAAGTGCCGGCGACTTGACCCTGCTCGTGCACTACAGCCGCCCGATTGAACCTGCAAAAAGAGCAGGCATCGATGTGCAACAGATAGTCAGGAGCATATGTTCGGACCGCGAATTAGGCGCCAGGCTCACCGGTGATTTAGACCAACCGTTGGTTGCTGAATGTGATTCCGGAGTGTTCCGCGGTGAGTTTGATCCCGTTTTGTTGACCCAGGCCTTCAGAGCGATCACTATAGGCGCCCTAAAGCAGCAGCGCCAGAAAGGAAGCTCGGATCCACTAAAGATTCGATTAAGTACAGAAGAGTCTGAATCGGGTACGGTAGCAGTCGTCGACTGGGAATGTTCGGGCCTCAGGACTGCCGACCTGTTGGCCTCAGCCGGCTCAACCGGAGTTTGCTTGTCGCTTGCCACCAAGATCGTGGAAGCTCATCGCGGAACAATTGAGCGTCATTCAGAATCACTCAGGGCACGGTTGCCACTGTCATGCTAGCAGGAGGGGATTCTTGGGAGCTTAGCATCGGGCAAAGCATACGACCATCGCACCACTTCAGATGCCAAGGAGAGAGTTATGAAAAACGGAGACGTGCGGATACTTGTTGTCGACGACGAGCCCCAGATGGCAGACTCAGTCAGACAAAACCTCATCGAGGAAGGTTACTCCGTCGATATCGCCACCACTGGTGCCACGGCAATTGAATCCTTCGACCAGGCCGGGCATCAAATCGTCATTTGCGATCTGGTGTTGCCGGACATGGATGGCCTTGAGGTTATGCGCCACATCAAGGACTCGCGTCCCACAACCGAGGTAATCGTTGTCACGGGCTATGGCTCGGTCGCCAAGGCCGTCGAGGCGACCAAGGCCGGGGCTTTCTATTTTGTTGAGAAGCCTTTTGAGTTTAGCGAAATCCAGTTGCTGATCGACAAAGCAGCAGAGCACCACCGATTAGTAGTTGAAACGGCCAGCATGCGCCGCCAACTCTCGACGCGATCAGAGTATTTCAACATTATCGGGGCCTCCAAACAGATGCAGACGATCTACGAGACGATTGAATCGGTAGCCAAGTCAGACGCTAACGTTCTGATTGTCGGTGAATCGGGAACCGGCAAAGAACTTATTGCCAACGCGGTTCATTACAATTCGCTCCGTTCGAAGAAGGCTTTTATCAAAGTTAACTGCGCGGCTCTGCCCAAGGAACTAATTGAATCGGAACTGTTCGGCCATACCAAGGGTGCCTTTACCGGGGCGCACGCTGACAAGGAAGGTCTGGTTCAGCACGCCGCTAGCGGGTCGTTATTGTTGGACGAAATCGGGGAAATGCCGGTTGAACTACAACCAAAACTCCTGCGGGTGCTCCAGGAACGCAGTTATCGAAAGGTCGGATCAGAAAAGACTTTTCCCGCAGATTTCCGGCTGATCACTTCGACTAATCGCCTTCCGGCCGACTCGATTCGTGACGGCTCTTTGCGCGACGATTTGTTCTATCGGATTTCGACCATTACCTTGCATGTCCCGCCGCTGCGCGAACGAAGCGAAGACATTCCGCTGCTCGCAGAACATTTCCTCGCGCTGTATGCAGAGAAGTATCAGCGACAGATTACCAGCCTCTCTCCCGCTGCGTATCAACATCTCTTTGCGCATACGTGGCCTGGCAATGTGCGCGAATTGCAAAACATGATGGAGCGGGCCGTGCTCCTGGCAAAAGGGACTGGAATTGAGCCGGCTGACCTGTCCGTTAGCAACGGCGGCCCCATTGCGGAAGGAGCGTCGGCAAATGTTTCCTGGTCCGTGCCACCGCATATGACGCTTGAAGAGATGGAGAAGGCTCTTATTGAAAGCACTCTGAAACGCACCGGCGGGAACAAACAAGCCGCAGCCAATCTGCTCGGGATCTATCGTCCGCGGCTTTACAGCAAGATAAGACGATATAACATCGATGCCGCCGCTCTGCGGCGAACATAGTCCGGCAAGTTGTGGCTATGAGTTCAAAGAGACAAGTCCGGCAAGGTTGGCAATCGCCGTGATCAACTCGTTTGGTTCAACCGGCTTTGGGACAAACAAATCGAAGCCGGCCGCCAAAGCTTGTGCCCGATCTTCAACCCGAACGCGGGCAGTCAACGCCACCGCCGGTGTTTGCCGACCGCCTCGAGTCTCGGATGCTCTGATCTTACGAATGAGCGAGTAGCCATCCTCATGCGGCATCGCCAGGTCAAGTACCAGCACATCCGCCTTGGACCGGCCCAGCACTTCGAGCGCTTCAGCCGCAGAGCACGCAGTTTGCACCTTCGCCATGGATTCAGTCAGCAGTGCGGTCAGAACCTGTAGAGTGTCCCGGTCATCATCCACCAACAGGACCTGTAGGCCATCGAGTCGCGGTCGAGACCCGAGTTCCATCCGGGTCTCTTTTGTCAGACCCAAATCTCGAGGACTTCGCGTGTTCCCTCTTATGTGTTGTGCCGGGGCGATTGGAAGCGTAATGGTAAACGTTGCGCCACACCCCAGACCCGCGCTGTCAGCGCGGACCGTGCCACCATGCAGCTCAACCAGGTGTCGGACCATCGCCAACCCCAGACCAAGCCCGCCGTGTAAACGCGTTTGACTGCCGTCAGCCTGGCGGAAACGGTCAAAGACAAAAGGAAGAAAGGCGGGGTTGATGCCTTCACCGGTATCGCTTACACAAATCTCTATACTTCGATCGAGGCGCGATAGTCGTACCACGACCCGGCCGCCGGAAGGAGTGAACTTGATTGCGTTGACGAGCAGATTCCAAACTACCTGCTGCAAGCGGCTGGGATCTCCCACTACGCGTCGGGCCAGCGGATCGATGATCACTTCCAGTTGAATGCCTTTTGCATCAGCAGCCAAGTGTGCGGACTCGACGGCACAATTTATGACCGAGGCCACGTCAACAGGCACCGTGTCCAGGCGGACCTTACCCGTGATGACGCGCGAGACATCCAAAATATCCTCAATCAGTTGAGCCTGCGCCCTGGCGTTACGGTCGATGACCTCCAATGCGCGTCCCGCGGTTGCTTCGTCCAGCTTGCCGGCAAGCAGCATATGGGACCACCCGATAATGGCGTTGAGTGGAGTGCGCAATTCATGCGAGACCGTGGCCAGGAACTCGTCCTTCATTCGACTGGCGTTTTCGGCTTCAGCCCGAGCCACTTGTTCGGCCACCAGAGAAATGCGCAGGCGTTCCTCAGTCCGTTGTCTTTCTTTGACCTCCGCCTCGAGCGACTTTGACCCTCGCTGCAACTCAACGATTTCGCGCAGACGATCATCCTGGTTACTCAGCGTCATGTAACTCTCGGCGGGAATGATCCGAGTATGAGTTGCACATACGTCGGTAAACGGTTTGACCCGCGCCGCGCCGTTGCTCTGGTTCATTGGGTAGACGCAGAAGAGCGAGAACGAGTGGGTCCTTTGCAGGTCATTCCACATCTCTTCCATCCTTATCGCCCCTTCGTAGTTCCCCGCCTCCCAAAGTAACGCGACCATCTCGCCAAAGATCCGCACATCGCGCCCGCCGTTTGCCGCCCGTTCAATGAGGCCACCAACAACTTCGGCGAAGCGTGCGCGATCTGGAAACCCTCCGATCATAAACCGCGCCAGAGTCTTCTGCGCATCCAGCGCGATATATTGTCCCGAAGCTCGACAGTCGCGCAAATCCAATCCGCTTTCCCGCAGTGATTCTTCAAGACCCAGCCGCCGCGCCTTCGTGCCTATCACGATGACGGCGTTACCGGCACGCAACCCGGCCCCAACAAAATCGATCAATGAGTTAAGAAGGAAAGAGTCAGTCTCGTAAAACTGCACGAAGTGCTCTGACTTACCTAATGGTTTCCCATCAGAGCGAGGCGTGAGGGTGCGCGTTGCTAAGTTGACCGCTCTACTTTGAACTACCCGATCAACAGATTCAGATTTGTTTTTTGTTTCTCGCTCCATTACCTGCCGACGAAGTCATCGATTAAACCGCGCCATCCTTTCACCCTTGAGTGTTTGAGAAGGACACCTTGTCTGACCGATTCGCCTCCTCTTCTCTCAAATGTCTCACGCCAAGGTCCGCCTGCCAGTCACTAGTTGAATTACCAGAAGTATCAGGGCGATCACCAGAAGCAAGTGAATGAAACCGCCCAGGGTGTAGCTGGTTACCAGTCCGAGCAGCCAAAGAATCAGCAGGACAGCCAAAATGGTCCAAAGCATATTTTTCTCCCTTCAATGTATCTCTACAGTACATCTGCGCTCCAGAATGTCCCGGTTTCGAGACGCTGAAGGAGTGCTGAGATTACTTGTGAGGTTTGGCTGCAATGGGAATACCACTCGCAATGTTGCGTGCTCTACCGCGAATTCCTTTCTCAAAGAAAGAACACGGAAAGAACACGCGCGAGTGCTGGAGTGGCATTGCGCATGCCTGCGATCTTCGGCGAACGTTCTTAGTCGAGACCAAAGCTTCTATTGCTTTGGTTACGCAACAAGGAATCACCGGAAGGAGATCCTCGAATGGCCTCTTACGAAACGACGTCTAATCCATCAACTGTTCAAGCTTGGAACAATCTTGCTCGCAACTGGGTCTTTGCCTGCCCTCTATGTGGCCGGGTGGGAATAGTCATAACGGAAAGACTGTTCTGGTATTCGTGTCGGCATTGTGGCTACGAGCTGGCTTCGACGAAACCACAAGAGACGGTAAGAAGAGTTATTAGCCGCAGAGAAGGACTGGCCGAAGTGCAGGTGTGATTCAGAAAGGAACTGCGGCAGGAAGTAGCTCACGTGATTCGTGGTCGAGAACCGTTGTCTCGAGTCTTCGAAACGCACAGCGCAGATTGCTCTTGAAGGTCTTGCACCGAATTCGGCGTCCGGTTCCACGATGAAAAGCCATTTACGCCCTTGCTAACGCGCAGGCTACTGCCCCGAATTTGTTGCGCTCTTAGCTTCTTTAGACTTCACTTCCTTCTGATTTGTCGCGTCCGGTTTCTTGTCGCTTGCAGCGGAAGTCGTCGCGCCTTCCGCGGTCGTCAAGCGCACGTTGCCGTTGATTCCGCTAATCGTAATCGGCGAGCCGCCGGCGCCGATGTGGGCTGAGTAATGCGAGCCGTGGTCGTCCTTATCAACGGTAACCGCGGGAATTTCCGAACTAAGCCGACCGTTCATACCCTTTGCAGTCAGGTCCGCATTGAGATCGCTGGTCAGCCGCAGTTCGAGGTTGCCGTTGATGCCACTGAGGCGCGCGCCGCGTTCGCCGAGTTGTCTCAAGCCGACCGAGACGTTCCCATTTATGCCGCCAATCTCCGCGGAACCAGTTGCCTGGCCGAGTTCGACGCGACCGTTGATTCCCTTCGCTTCCAGCGGCCCGTCAACATTACCGGCAGTGACGCGGCCGTTAACGCCCTTAAGCGACAGCGCGATCTGACGCGGCGCTTTGATCGTGACCTCTTCCTTTGGGTCACGGCCAAACAGGTGCTCCCAGAGCCCCAGATGGTTTTGTTGACTGCGCACCAGCAAGCCGGCACTCGTCTGCTCGATAATCAGTTCCCGACGACGGAGAGAGCTGGGGCTGTCCGCCGTGCGTTTCACGAAAACCTCGGCCGTCTTTGTGTCCGAGGTTTGAATGTCTACCGTACCATTGATGCCCTGGACAGCCACCCGATCGCCGGATTTAAGCTCGAAGGTCTTTCGCGTCTCGTCGCCCGTCACGCCTTCCGAATTGTCGGCCGGCATCCCAACAGCTCTGCTCAGGCCCTGGCGGACGCCACCGTTCGTGCGCCACAACCCTAAACATGCCGCCGCCACGATCAGGACAACCACAATCAGTACTCTTCTCATTTTGGATTCTCTCCTGAAAAAGTTAACGCCTCGCGCCGCCGCGCTCTCCATGCTGAACGTGGGTGGTCAGGCTTAGGTTCCTAATATTTCTTTCTATGCGGCTAATTCACGTCGATTCCGCAAAAAAGTGCGGGCTGAAGGTTGATCTTCAGCCCGCGGTGATACTCCGAGTGATGGGTCAGCCTAGAACTGCCAGCGCAATGCGAACTGCATGATGCGTCCGGCCTTAGACTCGCCCAGCGGCTTTTGCGTTGAGCTGAATGAGCCGAACGTCGACGGCGCCGAGGTAATTGCTGCAAGTCCAAACTGTCCCTGCATGAACGGATCGATTGGGGCCACGCCAAATCCGGATGGAGAGGTAAAAGTCTGCGTGTTGGTAACGTTGAAGACTTCCCAACGCAGGGTGATGGTTTGGCGTTCGCCGATCTTGAATGACTTGTACAGACCGGAGTCCACATCGAAATAGCCGGGAAGCCTGAACACATTCCGGTCGCCGCCCTCTCCCGGCATCGCATCGCGGAAGCTCAGATATGCAGCGAGCGGATCGGCGAAGATGTTAGGTCCGGCCACAGGCGCGTTGTTGGTAGTGGTGTCAAGCGGCCTGACGCGCACTAACGTTGACGAAATATTCCAGTTGGTAGGCCAACGGTTAGAACCGAATGGCGAAGCAACCGGCAACCCCGAATTCCAACGAAATACGCCCGTCAACTGCCAACCACCAAGAAAGCCGTTGACCCATTTATTCGCGCTACGACCAAACATCTTGCCGCGGCCAAAGGGCAATCCATAGATCCAGTTCGCATTCACGATGTGACGGATGTCAAAATCCGAATTCGCGTATTGGCTGTTAAGATCGAAAGGATTGAAGATCAGCGCCGCCGTCGAGTAGTTCGCGGCATTTTGTAGCCCTGACGCGTTGTCGAGAGAGTGGCTAAGCGTGTAGTTGAAATCAAACGCCAGATCTCGGCTGAGGCGTTTGGTAATTGAGAGCTGCGCCGAGTTGTAGTTCGACTTGGCGATAGTCGTCCAGGTAGTCAGCGCTGCGTACTGAGGATCGACGAAGATAGCGTTTGCAAACGCGATTGGAGTGTTGTTCCACTGAGTTTGCCGGAAAGTGTAATCGGCAAAACCGCCTGCTGGTCCACCCACGCTGGGATAGGCAATGCGTTGATACGCGCGCTGCGTGGCTGTGAGGAGCGTCGGTACTCCCAGCACGCTGAAGGTACCCGCAAGACCCGGGGTGATGTTTTCGAACCACGGGATGGGGGCAATAGATGTGACCGCTTTCCCCTGGTAGCGAAGGTTAATCAGTTGAGCCATTGCCTGGAAAAAGGTGGTGCCCGACTTAGGATCCTTAAGGTTATTGAAGGTTGCCACGTCGCGCTGCGCCAGAAGATTTCTGGCGAACCTGCCGACGTAAGCCACCTGAACCTTAAAGCCTTTTCCAACCTCTCGCTCAAAGGAAAACGCCGCCTGGTAATTATACGGCGTTGTAATTCTGCTATCGAGCGAGGTTTCGATTCGCTGCGCGCCATCGGATGGTTGAGTCAACGGAAAGCTGAGCTGGCTGCTAAAAGCTCCGGCGATTCCCGGAAACGTGCGCACATCGGGAACTCCACCCGTGTACAGCGGGGCGAGAGCTGTGCTGATGTTGTATGTATTGACCGGAATGCTTAGCGCCGAGGCGAAACCGAGCATGTTCGAAGCGTCGAAATTGACGGCCAACTGACCGCCGATGTGATCGTAAACGACGCGGAAGCCTCCACGGATCACGCTCTTTCCGTCGTGTCCCAACGCTCGTCCAAGGAAGCCTTTGAAATTTGGCTGCCAGGCAACGGCGACCGAAGGCCCAAAGTTATTCCAATCTTGCGGATAGAAGCCCGCCTTGTGATAGAACTTGCCGCCTTTGTCCAGCGTGATTGGAGCATTGTACGGAGTGCCGGCGTTTGAGCCCGCGACGCGGAGATCGAAGAAATCACCCAGCGGCGTCGTCGGCACGATTTCAAATCCATTGCTCTCGTACACGGGAGTTGAGGTGTTCCACCTCAGGCCGTAGGTCAAAGTGAGATTCTGTTTCATTCTCCAACTATCCTGGAAATAAAGGTCATACTCCTGGGTCTTGAAGGTGCGGGGCGCACTGGTGCCCGTTGGCAGAATCTTGCCGCTTACATCGTAAAGAAAATTCGACGTGTACGACGAGAAGCGTCCAATTACAGCAGCCAGACCGTTGCGGAGGTTCACCTCATCGCTTGAGAGCATATTGGGAAAGATTAGCGCGCCGCTGGCGTCAGCTCCAGCGTGGGTCAATACCGCGCCAGAAGCGTTGTAGCCCGAAAGGTTGGTCGTCATATTGTCGAACGAGTTGCCAAACGAATCCCTCGCGTTCGAAATGAACCTAATGTTCGGGCCAAATTGGAATACGTGGTTTCCGCGAGTCCATGAGATGTCGTCGGCAACGTTGTGCACCGGGGTGAGACGCGTGGATGTCCGTGTCGGCGCTATATTAAAGACATTCCGGAAATTGATCTGGTTTACGGTTGAGTCACCAAGCGTGCTGACCGACAGACGCGTCAGACCATACACGAAATTATTCGTTAAATGGTTTGAAACGCTCCAGGTGTGACCGACGGCGACTCCCTTGGGGTGGTACCACGTTCTGGGAGCAGGGAGGTCGGGAAATTGTGGGGCCTGGCCGAGCAAATCGTCCTGATAATTACCTCGCACGAACATTGTCTGACGCTTGGTCAGATTAAAATCAAGCTTGGTGATATACGTGTCGTCCGCAGTCGGCGTGTTGGCGTTAAAGCGAAACCCGCCGGTATTGGATCCGTCACCAACAGTGGTGTCGTTTGCCACGTACTTGTTCGCGGCACCCATCAAAGTCGCGAGTGCAGCCGAGCTGACTCCGGGGCTAATCCCGTTCGCTGCGGTGTAGAACGAATTAATTTGCGCCGGTGTCAGGCATAGGAACCCAGACGGAGTGCCTGCTGGGCAGCTTGGATCGCTGGCGCCATTAGCGCTGCGGTAGCGAACGATGCCCTTACCAATTGAAGCCTGAAGGGGAACAGTTCTTACCACGCTCGTAGCCGTCGCCTCGCGAAAACCTTCGTAGGTGGCAAAGAAGTAAGCACGGTTGTGTTTGATTGGCCCGCTGAAGGCGCCGCCAAAAATGTTTCGCAGCAGCGCGGGACGAGCAACACCGGCTTTGTTACTGAAGAAATCATTGGCCGTCGTCACGGTATTCCGGTGATATTCATAGACCAGACCGTGCCAATCGTTTGAACCTGACCTGGTAACCAGCGAAACCTGCGCGCCGGAAGATCGACCTTGATCCGGGTTTGGGTTGGTGGTAGTGACGCGAAACTCTTGCACCGAATCCGGCGTCACCCTTAGTACGCTTGAGAAGGCGCCGTTAGTTACTACGTCGAGACCTCTCTGCTGCTCGTTAACATCCACGCCGTCGAGTGTCACGTTCGCCTGGTCGGCGCGGCCTCCATTTACATAGCCACTTTGGGTAACGCCCGGCTGTAGCGAAAGTAAACCGACTACGTTGCGCGCGTTGAGTGGAAGCTCGGTGATTCTCTTGCTATCGAAAGTAATGCCGAGGGTCGCATCCGAGGTATTGATTGGAGCTTCTCCCGCCGAGGCAACGTTGACAGTCTCTGAAACACTCCCTACTTCAAGCTGCACGTTGACATCAGTCGGCGTGTCCACGAGCGCCTGCACCGTTGTTATCAATGCCTTCTTGAACCCTTTGATTTCGACTTCCAGGTGATAGCTTCCCGGCGGAACGGGTTTAAACGAATAAGCGCCGTCCGAGTTAGTCGTCTGGGTACGACTAAAATTTCGCCCCGGGTTAGCCAGCGTCACGTTAGCGCCGGCGACTGGATTGCTCTGTGGATCGCTCACAGTCCCGCGCACGGACGACGAACCGGTCTGCGCCGCGGAAACAATCGGTAGCAGGGCCGAAAGAAACGCTGCGGCCAAAAGCAACGAGATTCTCTTCATGGGGATCCTCCAATGGTACTGAAGTTTGAAACGGGCGGCCGTGGTTACGAGCCGATGCTTTCGGAATCAGCCTTCCCAAAGCACGAAGCTTCGAATCGTGAGCACACGCACACGAACGATCGCTGTCAAAGTTCTGCTGGTTGTGCAAGTCCGTGATACCAATGGCTGATCAGACCTGCGAACAAGATTGAATTCGTGTGATCTGTCACGCATCTACCGTTCCAATTAAGGGCCCGGCAAAGAAGATGCAAAAACGCCCGCTTTTCAGTTCACTTGGCTGGTAATTTAAGCGAGGCCGGCAACAACTCATCCAAAAGTTTACTCATTCATACAAATTTTTGGAGATGAGGCCGGCTAACCCATGGTTTGTTGAGCGCCCCACGGCTTCCTGTGAGGAGCACTCGAACCAGGTTCGTTTGCGGATGGCTATCGGGACGAAGCGAGACCATCGATCAGGATCAGTGACAGCCGCGACATCAGGAGGTACCTGGATTGTCCACCGACCAGTTAACTTCGGGCACGCCTACACGCATTGGCCGTCATTCGAACTGATGGCTGTCCAGGTCATTGATGCACGGATGCAAGCAATCGAGGCGGACTGCTGTAAAGAGCGGTAAAATGAGATTCTTGTTGACACTCGCAAGTTCTCTGGCATAGACTCCGGCTCGTCATCCTAATAGGTCCGCGCAACCCTTTTTGAATTCTCTACTCTGGAAGTGAGTCGATGAGTTCACTGACCAAGAAAATCGAGTTAGGTGCGAACCTGGCAATCATCCTTGTGGCGATCTTGCTAGGCATAGTCTTGGCAAGAAATTACCTGTATCCCCAGTCTCGTGCTCCACAGGACACCGCACGATTGTCAATTCAAACTGGCACAAAACTTTCAGTTCCGGGTGTGGACTGGAAAGCGAACGGACGAACGCTGGTGATGGTGCTGTCGACTCAGTGTCACTTCTGTACCGAGAGCGCGCCTTTCTATAAACAGCTGGCACAGCAACGCGCTGCAAATGTTCGACTGGTCGCGGCTTTTCCTCAAGCCATAACTGATGGACAGAAATACTTGAGTGGTCTTGGAGTCACCGCTGATGACGTTAAGCAGGTGCAACTTGAAACTCTTGGCGTGAACGCAACTCCGATAGTAACTCAGTCATGGCTTGGAAAACTTCCAACCGAAAAGGAAGCTGAGGTAATTAACAGGCTTAGGTAATCGCCCTGCCAAACCTCGAGGAGAACGGAAGAGCGATCTTTGCATGATCTGATCTTGAACTGGAGGCTAACCTATGGTAGTGCCTAAGGTGTTCCAAAGACTTCTGATTTTGTGTTTTCTATGCGGGTGTCTTTTTGTCTTGTCGACACCTCTCCACGTGCGCGTCTTCGCCGAGGCATGCGCCACATGCGATGCGAACCGGAATTCTTGCTACATGACGTGTACCTCCAATTACAATGACTGCAGCAGCAACGGCACTTATGACCCAAACGGTTATTGTGCGGCACTCCGCTCAGGGTGCAATAACGATTGTGACAGCAGCTACGGCAATTGCCTTGCCTTCTGCACATTTCAGGATCCGCCCTCGGGCGGAGGAGGATCAGGAACTAGCTGCGGCCAAGGACGTACCTCGTGTGAACTCTCGTGCAGGAATGAGAGGCTTGACTGCTTCCAAACGGGCGGCACGACCTGCGGAGAAGACTATACAGCGTGCATGAACGGCTGCTGTCCTTAGCTGCAATAACTGATTTTGTCACCGGGGAACGTGTGAGGCAAGGAAGTCGAGCGGAGGGTTAGACGATGTCGCAATTCAGCTCAGTCTCTCGAGCCTGAGCCTCGGCCCAACCCCTCAATCAATATCAGGGAAAGTCGCGACATCAGGAGATAGCCCGGATTGTCCACCGACCAGTTAACTTCGGGCATGTCATCGACGGTGATCGCGATTGCGATCTTGCCGCGCTTGGAATACACCAGAGCCACGCAACTGCGCAGATGATCGAGCGCGCCGTACTTGCTGGCCATCGGGACGTCCGCGATGGTCCGCCCGATCGCATAACGCGCCTGTTCGCGTTTCATCAAATCAAGCATCTCTTTCGAAGCAGCCGCGCTGATGATCTCTCCGCGGTCGAGCTTCGCCAGGATCTCGACCATCTCGTGCGGCGTCGTCGCTCCAAGTCCGAAGCGTTTGTTGTCCGGATCCTTTCCTTCCTTGCTCTCGCCGCCGCTGCCGACGCGGCGCATGATGTGCGTGCTTTTGAAGCCGAGTGAATTCATCCGCGCATTGACCGCATCGGTCGTCAAGTAATCAAGCACCATGTTCGTCGCGGTGTTGTCGCTGATCAGCATCATCAGGTTGACGCAGTCGCGCAGCGTCAGCCGCAATCCATCCGCCAACTCCGGCAACACACCTGATCCGCCGTACCGCGCCGCTTTCGTCAGCACCAATTCGTCAGTCCATTTCGCCCGGCCCTCGGCGACGCGCCCGAACGCTTCAACCATCACAGCGATTTTAATGGTGCTCGCCGTGCGCACGCGCTCATCGCCCTCGAACGAATACGTTTTGCCGGTTTCGAGGTTTTTTGCGAATAGGAAGACCTTGCCTTTGAAAGGCGCCGTCTCAGCGCGCAGACGCGCGTCCAGCGCCAAAGAATCCTTTGCCTGACCGAATGCGCTCGGCGCAAACAACAAAACCACTAACGCAATCGGCATGATTGCTCTCGAGCATGTCATTTTCATCATCTGCTCCAATCTCGATTCTATTCAGAGATTAGCATCATTGAGCCGCGGAGCGGCGACATCTTTAGCGCCATGATCGGCCTTCCAGGAAAATGCCTCCGGCAACCACGACCAAATCGCCGCTGCCGGAGGCTTCGGAACCGTTTCAGTTCGACTAATACTTTACGCGGACACGGTACGCCAGCGTTGCTTCGCCATCCTTCGCGACTGGCACCTGGAACTGTGCGGCAAAGGCCGCAGTCTTTTCAGCTTTGAAAGTCGAAGAGACCATTTCCCAATCGCCGCCAATCGGTTCATTCACAACGACCGTGACCGGGCCGTCCTTGTGATTGCGAATCTTGATCTCGTAAGCATATTCGTACATGTGGCCGGTGACGACTACTCTGTAGTCCGTCTGTTTTCTTTCAGCCACGATGTCGAACGCATCGCCAACTTTGACGCGCACGTCTTCATCTTTCGGCGTGTGATCGATTTTGTCTTCGCCGATGAACTGCTGATTGCCCTTGTCATCCTTTTTGTAGAGTCGAATCGTGCCCGCAGGCAGCGGCATACCCAGCTTGTTCGTCTGCGAGTTGCGGAACTGAACGTACACCCCGACCTTCTCTTTGATCGCCGCCCCCGGATTGTTGTAGCCGGTGTAGTAATAACGTTGGCCGTTCAGCACGAACTCTTTCTTCACATCAAAGCCGGCTGCTTCAAGCAGCGAGACTTGTTTCGTCTCGTTGTCGCGAATTGTGGCCGGGCGCTGCAACGTGTACATGTGATATTCGAAGAACCCTTGCTCCTGAAACTGCGAAACGCTGTCTGCTTCCTTTCTTAACATCGCGCCGGCAAGCGCGAAATTGCGCTCTTCGGAAACCCGATTCACGTTGCCGGCCACCAGTTGCAGGCGCGCGTCTTCAAAGGTCGCGCCGCTGGCGTTCGTCAACGTCACCCAACCTTGCAGGTCGCCTTTGGTGTCGTCTGCATTGACGAGTAAAACGTAATCCGCTCGCCAGTTCATGCCGCCGGTCAGATAGCTGGCTTCGATTGACTGCGGTCCGGTCTCGCGGTTTTCGAGATCCCAAACCAGCGTGGGCGTCGCGACCAGATTCTTCGGCAGATCGGGAAAGCGCATCTCGGCGATGTTGGAGGGATTGATTACGATCTGGCCGTTGATGCGCCAAACCTGGCCGCCATTGTTCGACAGCAACGTGGCCTGCACCGGCTCAAAACTTTCCGTGTTGTTCTGATAGCGTCGCAGGACGAGCGTGATCTCTTTGCCTACGAACTTGTCGAGCAGCTTCGCCGGGTTTAGTAAATCGTACTGATAGTTCTGTTCGAGAATTCGCAAGGCTGCGGGCGCGGTCAGCGACGAGAGGTGCACCGTCTCTGGCCGAATCTGCGCGGTAACGTCAGCAAACCGGAGCGCGATTTGCCCATTCGGTAACGTCAGCCGCCGCGTTTCGCGCACCAGCCCGAGGTTCGAGTTGTAAACGGTGATGTTAACCGACTGCCGATCGCGCGCCGTCGTCGTTTGTTCTGAAGTTTGTGCGGCGACCGTTGCCAGACTCGCGAAGCAAAGGCCGATCGCCGAAAGAGATTTGATTAAGCGGAACATTGAAAACTACCCTCCAAACTAATTTGCCATCGAGCACCGAAAATACTGGGCCCTCAAAGTAAGAACGCCGGATGAGTAATGGGCTTGCGCAGAATATCAGAAGACGCGGGAGGCTAACAGATTTGGCCGAGGAAGGCAGGGACGATTAGGCATGCGGCTTCCGCTTGGCTGTCACGGGGCAGACCTTCACCGGGGCTATTAACTGCCCAACTACGACGCGAGGTTCGTGAGGCGTTGGGGCTGCAATCGTTCCCATGGTGTGCATTCCCAAGCGGCCCGTCGAATCAAGAAAGAAATCTCCTAACCGGTCTGCTGCGCCATGAAAGCCAAGTCCAGCGAGGAAACCAAGAACCAGAGAGGCAGCGGCCCGTTTGATTCTCGCTGCGTGCTGCTTCAACTTGCGCAAACCCACTGGACAATCCTGCGTAATGATCGAGCCGTCCTTCCGGCGGTAGTATCTAATGCACAGACGGCCCTCAGTGCGCGCGATTAGCGATTCGGCTTCCAGCGTCGACATCGCCGACAGATTGTAGACATTCAATTCGCATTGGCCGCAGAACCGCGCGCGTTCGTCGCCAATCATTCTGTCCCAATCAGCCGAACACGGGCTGGCGACTTTGACGTTTCTTAGAGGGCTGGTAAAGCGCTTCATAGTCCGCACGCGTAGGCGGTCGGTTTGATTTTCTTAGACGCTTCAGCCAGACATCTGTTCCAAAGTGTCCGTGAAATAGAACGCGAAAGAAGTCCGAGCTTGCGGTCTCGCAATGGCAATTGGTAGCTTTAGTCGAGTCCTTCGGATATGGAGCGCCAACGTCATAAGCGAATCGTGGTTGAAACTCCGTCTGGACGCGGTCAGCGCGGTTCCGCGAGACAGGCTGCGCCGAGACCACGCGAAAGCATTGTGGCCGTAACGGTAATTATCGCCGCGACGCTGGCAACGTTCCTGGCCCTTTTTTTGACCAGTCGTCCTTACGATCCAATGGACTCCACCGTCGCGCCGCAACCAGCCGTTCCGCAGGGCGCGATCACGCCGACTCCTTCGCCGAAGGCATCACCGACGGTGAGCCCGTCTAACCAGGAACCGGCTTCCGGACAAACGAGCGAGTCCGCCGGCGAAACGAAGGTCGCTGCGATTGACGACGCGACGATCCAGGCCGAGATCGAAAAGACAATCGCGAGGGATTCGACACTCTCTACAGTTGACCTCAGCACGATCGTCGAGGGCGGCAAGGTGACGTTGGCCGGCTCGGTGAGATCGCCTGACCTGAAGCTGCGAGTCGAGAAGGCTGTCCGTTCGGTCAAAGGCGTCGTCAGTGTGGACAATCAGTTAGTGATCACCGAAGCAACACCGTAGTAGCAGCAAAAGCTTCCAAAGGAGGAACGCGGCAGCCAGATGCAGGTGCTCTACGGATGCGCGGATGCGCTCTACGGATGCGCTCGCGTCCAACCGCTGTTATCATACTTGCATCGAACTTTTTTCCCAGGAATTCACAACCAGATTTGGGATTTTGTCATGTTTAGAAAGAAATTAACGATCATCCTGACAGTGGCCGCGTTGGCTTCCTTTCTATCTTTTTCGCGGGCGAATGTTTCGGCTCAGACGACTTCGGCGACGGACATCGTCCTCGTGCTGCCGTTTGAGAATGTTTCCAATCACCCCGAATACAACTGGATCGGCGAGAGCTTCGCGGATTCACTCTCGTCTCTGCTGAACAAGCCCGGCATGATTGTGGTGACCGGCGATGAGCGCGCGGTCGCTTATCAACGTCTGCGTCTGCCGTTGACGGTGCTGCCGTCCCGCGCCACCGGGATCAAGATCGCACGCGAGGTTAAGGCCTCAATGATCGTGATCGGGACCTACAACGTGACGTTGCTTCCTGTGGATCCAAACGCGCCATCCGAGAAACCACCGCTGGCCAACATCACCGGCGAGGCGCACGTGGTTCGCGTCAACGAGGGTCGCATGACTGGCGATATTTTTGACGGCGCGTGGGCACCGCGCGTCTACGACTTTGGAGGAGACGTCACGGACTTGCAGAAGATGCACGGTGAGCTGGCGTACCAGGTTCTCGTGCAGCGCGACAAGGCCCTTTCTTTTTCCCGAAACAACCTGATACAGGAGGCGACCCGAGTCCCGCCGCAGGCCTTTGAGGCATACACGAAAGGATTGCTGACCGACGAACACGATCCAACGCGGGCGATCTACTTCAAGAATGCCATGCGGCTTTACGCCAAAGAAAAAGGCGGGGCCGTCTATCCGGAGGCGGCATTCCAACTGGGGCGCTTTTATCTCAACCAGAATCAGTGGAAGGAAGCAGCCGAGTATTTCACAATGCTGCAAAAGAGAGAGCCGCATTACGGCGAGGCACAATTCTACGCTGGCTTGTCTTATTGGAAGGTCGGCGATTTGCCGCACGCGCTCGACGCTTTGGTTCCGTTGGCTGATGAAAAGGCGATGCCGCTGGTTGGCGTTTATAACAACGCCGGGGCGGTCAGCATCGAAGCCGCGCGCGTCGAAAAGAAGCCGGAAGAACGTGCGCGTCTCCTGGGTCAGGGCGTCAAGCTGCTGTCGCGGGCGGTCGATTCCTCGCCGGACGACACGATGGTTTTATTCAACTGCGCATATGGGCTGTTCCTTTCTGAGAAGTACGCCGAAGCGGCTGAGAAGCTGCAAAAAGTGATAGCGGGGGATCCCAAAGATGGTCCGGCTTTTTTCCTATTGGCAAAAGCCCAGGAACGGGCCAGTCACGCCGAAGCTGCCGAGGCCGCCGACAACAAGGCGCGCCGCAATCTGCCGCAGGCCTATGCGAAATGGCAAACTGAATGGCAGAAGTCTCAGACCGTCCCGGCGATTACTTTGCGTTCGCGCGACGTGCTCAATCAAATTGACATCTCAGACCTGACTCGCACTCGCGAGATCGAGGCGGTCAAAGCGAACAATGCCGAAGACGCGCTCAACAAGATCAGCGATCTATATGACCAGGGGCGAGATGACGAGGCAATGGCAGAGATTCGAAAGCTCTTGATAATCGAGCCGACCAACGCCAGGGCGTTTCTCCTGAGCGGAAGAATAAATCAGCGTCGTGGTGATCAAGAGGCCGCCATCGCGGCTTTGAAGACCGCGATTTTTTGGGAATATAATCACCCGTTGATCGAGTCTCATATTCTGCTGGGGCGTATTTTCCTCGAGCGCGGCGATCTCGGAGAAGCCAGAAAGTATGCGACCACCGCAATGAGTATAGACCCCAACAATCAGGAAGCGATTGCTCTGAAAAGACAAGTAACCATGGGCGGACCCTGAAGGTCGTGGCACGAGAAGTGCTGAACACATGGACGGCAAGCACGAAATGTAACGTGACCCCGCCGCCATCACTTCTCTGAGCGCCAGCACTGCCGCTGCGCCAGCCGCCCGCCGAGCGATCCTTCAGATTAATCCCCCCGAAATTGGAACCCGGTCAGAAATGACCGGGTTCTCCCGCATTTAGGCTCCCTTTATTCCTGGTGCAACTCCGGGGATTCGTTATAACACGTCAAAAGACTGAGCTTAAGTCTCGCCGGCCACCGATTATGTGCTCACTGACCGACCCGAATCAGTTACCCTTCGGCGAACGGTCAGAACGACGGAATTTGTCACGTTGACAGTGACGGTTTTTGTCGTTGAGCACCTCAATTGAGATGGTTTTGTGCCTTCGCCCCACCCTTCCAGAAAATTTTCTTAGCTCGCGCATTTTGGTTCCAGGAATAATCCATCCAGCCTCGCGTGGGTCCTTCCAGAACGCGCGCAGTGCAGAAGCCAATTGCTGATAGCTGACTGCTAATCGCTACTTCTGCTAAACTGCGCGCATGCACGACGCGGCCGCCGCACAGGCGCCGAATCGCAAGCTGCCCCCTCAATCGTTGGCACGCGTCCGCGCCGGCGTTCCTACACTTGCCGAAGCTTCTCTCGCAATTGCCTCTGCGCTGCTACTGGTTCTTTCGTTTCCAGATTTTGATTTGTGGTGGTTAGCGTGGATTGGCATGGTCCCGCTGCTGGTCGTCGTGACGCGAACCCCCAAAGCCGGCCGCGCATTCCTCCTGGGTTGGTTGTGGGGCCTGATCTTTTTCTACGGAAGCTGCTGGTGGCTCACTTATCCGATGATCCATTACGCGCATATTGCGGCGCCGGTCGCATATGTTCTAATGCTGCTTCCGGTCATATTCGTCGCGCTATTCCCTGCCCTATTCTGTGCTTTGATCGCGCGCGTTGTTTCTCGCTTCGGTCCCGCAGCCTTGTTCGTCGCGCCGTTTCTTTGGGTGTCTTTTGAGTTGGGCCGCTACGCGGTCACGGGCCAGATGTGGAACGCGATCGGTTATTCGCAGGCCTTTCATCCGATGCTGATTCAATCAGCCAGATGGGGAGGCATGTACGCGGTGAGCTTTCTCATCTTGACCGTCAATGCGTCAATTGCATTTGCGCTGCTCAGTCGGATGGTATTCGGCGTTGCTCTCTCGGTCGCTGTCATGGGTTTTGTCGGCGTTGTTTTGTCGGTCTCATTCTTTAACGCCAATTGGGAAAGTCTGCTCAGCAGTGAACCTAGCCATCCAATAGTCGCTGTGCAACCTAACGTTCCCATGGCGGGAGTGGACGATTCGACAGCGCAACGACAACTTCTCGACCGCCACCTTGAGCTCGGCGCAAAGGGCTTGGGCGATGCGCGGAACCAGTATTCACACGAGAGTCTCGTCATCTGGCCCGAGTCGCCGATGAACTTTAGCTACTCGCGCGACTCGCACCTCCGAGATGCGGTCGCGACCTTTGCGCGAACCAATCACACCGCTGTGCTGCTCAATTCCCTGGAACCCGCACCAAACGCAGGCGAATATAATTCTGCGATTCTGGTAAATGAGGAGGGTCAGAAACTGGCGCAGTATGATAAAATCCGCCTGATGCCGTTTGGCGAGTACGTGCCGCTGCCCCAATGGATTCCGGGCGCAAGTTCGGTACGTGGAATCGTCGGCGACTTTACGCCCGGCAGTAAGTACACGCTGATGCCCCTCGGCGACTTGCGCGCCGGGGTTTTTATTTGCATCGAGGCCGCGCATCCCGGAATCGCGCGCGAGTTCACGAACGAAGGCGCCGACGTGCTCATAAACATTTCGAACGATGGCTATCTGGGACCGACACCGGTGATGCGCCAACATTTGTCCAACGCGATCTTCCGGGCCGTTGAGAATGACCGGTTGTTAATGCGAGTAACGAACAGCGGTATTACCGCGCTGATTTCCCCGGTAGGCGAAGTTTGGGACACCACCGCTGGATTCCGGCCGGCGGTAAGGAGTTGGACGATCCGAAAGGAAGTCTTCCGTAAGACTTTCTACACGCGACACGGCGAGGTGTTCGCTTATCTATGCGCGTTGATAAGTTTGGGGGTTGTAGCAGCATCGTTCATTATCAGAAAGAACTTGATCAATAGACGAGGTTAAGAATGATTCAGACCATCTCAATTCAGGATTTGAGAACTTCCTTCGACGATTTGAAAACGCGAGTTGAACAGCTCGGGAGGTTTCTTTGATGTTCCGGCTAAGCGAACCGAGCTAGAAAAGATCGAGGCCCAGGCTTCCGCGCCCGACTTCTGGTCGAATCAGGACGCGGCGCAGAAGCTCTTGCAGCAGCGCAGCAGCCTGGAACGGACTATCGCGCGGCAGGAGAAGTTTGAAGCCGAGATTTCCGATGCCGCAGTGCTCTTTGAGTTTGCTGAATCAGACGAAGCTTCGGTGAATGAGTTGCGCGAGCTGCTCAGCCGTCTCGATCATGAAATCAGCGAGGTCGAGACCGAAACGCTTCTGGCCGGCGAGAACGATCTGCGCAACGCTATTTGCACGATTCATCCAGGCGCTGGCGGGACGGAATCGCAGGATTGGGCTGAGATGCTCCTGCGCATGTATCTGAAATGGGCGGAGCGGCGCGGTTTCAAAACGGAGATTATCGACTATCAACCCGCCGAGGAGGCGGGCATCAAGAGCGTGACTTTCAAAGTCGAGGGCGAATATGCGTACGGACTACTGGCCGCAGAAGCCGGCGTGCATCGTTTGGTGCGCATCTCGCCGTTCGATCAGGCCGCCCGGCGACATACGTCGTTTGCTTCACTTTTCGTTTATCCCGAGATCGATGAAGAGGTTGAGGTCGAAATCAACGACAAGGATTTGCGCGTGGACACTTATCGCGCGACCGGCGCGGGCGGTCAGCACATCAACACGACCGATTCCGCGGTGCGCATAACGCATCTGCCCAGCGGCATCGTCGTGCAATGCCAGAACCAGCGTTCACAGCATCAGAACCGCGCCGTGGCCATGCAGGTACTGCGTTCACGTCTGTACGAAATGGAGTTGGAAAAGCGCCGCGCGGAAACGAAAGAGCTGGAGGCGAACCGGCTGGACATTTCTTTCGGCTCGCAGATTCGCAATTACGTGCTCGCGCCGTATCGTCTGGTAAAGGACGCGCGGACCAAGTTGGAGCGCGGCGACGTGGATTCGGTGCTCAATGGCGACATCGACGACTTTATCAAGGAGTATTTGCTGTCGCGACGAGCGGCTTAACGGCGAGTTATGAGTAGTGATTGATGAGCTATGAGTAACCGCGGTAATCAGTAGGCGCTGTGGGCTTTTTTCCTGCCTACTGCTTACTGCCTACCGCTTACTGATTATGGCTGCTATACCAACCGATATTGAAGTCGAAGGTCCACGCAACACGCGCGTGAACGAGATCATCGCCATCGCTTTGATTGCCCTGGCGCTGCTGCTCGGCCTCTGCCTCTTTTCGTACAATCCAAACGATCCTTCGTGGAATGCGGCGGGTGAAGCGAGCGCGCGCAACTGGATCGGCACAGTCGGCGCTAATGTTGCGGCGGCGCTCTTTCAAACGATTGGTCTCGCCGCGTATCTGCTTCCTTTCCTACTCATCGCGGCCGCCTGGCGGCGCTTTCGCTCGCGCCGCATCAACGCTCCAGTGACTCGCCTCATTGGTTTGATTCTGGTGGTGCTTTCATCAGCGGCGTTGCTGACGTTGGCAAACATCCGGCCTTTCTTTGACGCGAGCTTCAACGCGGGCGGTTTAGCGGGCGCGGTAATCGCGCGCGCTTTGGTTGGCGGCCTGAACACGATTGGCGCGGCAATTCTGCTGGCAGCGATCGCGGCCACCGGTCTTTTGCTCGCCACGAGGTTTTCCTTCGCGCTGTTTTACGAAAACTTCACGCTGGCTTTGGGCGATCGTTTCGTGACGCTACGCGCGATCCAACAAAGGTTCAAAGCCTGGCGCCTGGCGCGACGCGCGCGCAAGCAGATGCGCAGAGAGATGAGCCGGCAAGCTAAAGCAGATCATGCGGCGTTAACGCACGGCACCGGAACTTCCGTGGATGCGAGCAGCGACGTCCCGAGCATCGCTCCGAATACACGGAGTGCGGGTTCACAGACGAATCCGGATGGATCGGAGTTAGCCGAGGCTTTCGCTTCTTTCAGCGCCGCGACTTCAGCGGGCACGAAGACCATGGCCGCAGCAGCAGGCGCAGCCACGGCTCCGAAGCGTTCGCTGTGGCCTTCGCGCGGAAAAGCTACGCCGTTAGCGGAATCGGCTCTGGTTGAGGAGATGGTTCGCGATGCCGCGGTCAAACGCAAGACCGAATCGCCGGTCAGTGACAGCCTGCCGTTCGATGGCCAGCGCAGAATCTCGCCCAAGACCGCCGCGTCTGATTATCAATTGCCTTCGGTAGACCTTTTGAACGAAGCGGAGATGCGCCGCGAGCAGGCTGACGACGAATTGCTTAACATGGCCACTAAACTGGCCGAGAAATGCCGCGAGTTCAATGTCACCGGCCAGATCAAGTACATCTGCCCGGGCCCCGTCGTTACGACTTACGAGTTCAAGCCCGATCCAGGCGTCAAGTATTCGCGCGTCACCGGTCTGGTGGACGATCTCTGTCTCGCTTTGAAGGCCGAATCGATTCGCATCGACCGCATGCCGGGTAAGCCGCACGTCGGCATCGAAGTGCCCAACCCACGCCGCGAAACCATCTATCTGCGCGAAGTGATCGAATCGCGGTCGTTCAAGGAATCAACGTCCAAGCTGACCATCGCGCTGGGCAAGACCATCGACGGACTTAACTACACGACCGACCTCGCGCGCATGCCGCATCTGCTGATCGCCGGCACGACCGGTTCAGGCAAATCGGTCGGGGTGAATGCGCTGCTGGTGTCGATTCTCTATCGCGCGCGGCCAGATGAAGTGAAACTCATCCTGATCGATCCGAAGCGTCTGGAGCTGGGACTTTACGAAGACATTCCGCACCTCGCGACGCCGATCATCGTCGATGCCAAGCCCGCAACGCGCGCGCTGCGCTGGGCCGTGGCTGAGATGGAGCGCCGCTACAAAGAACTCGCCGGCTGGGGCGTGCGCAACATCGATGGCTACAACGCGGAGCGCGAACGCCGCAACCTGGTCAAGGATTTCGACGACAGCGGTCAGCCGTGGGTCAGGATGCCTTATATCGTCATCATCATTGATGAACTCGCCGACCTGATGATGATTTCGGGTCACGAAGTAGAAGATTCGATCACGCGTTTGGCGCAAATGGCCCGCGCGGTGGGCATTCATCTGGTGCTGGCGACTCAGCGGCCTTCGGTCGACGTAATCACGGGACTCATCAAAGCGAACTTCCCTTCCCGCATTTCTTATCGCGTCTCGTCGAAGGTCGATTCGCGCACGATTCTCGACACAAACGGCGCTGAACACTTGCTTGGCCGGGGCGACATGCTGTTTCTGCCGCCGGGATCTTCGCGTCTGCTGCGCGTGCACGGCGCTTACATTGACGAGACGGAAATCAACAAGATCGTTACCCACATCAAGGCTCAATGGGAGCCCGATTACGATGAAACCATCACGCAATCGGACGAAGAAGCGATGGGCCTCGAAGACTCAAACGGCGAGCGCGACGAACTGTTCGAAGACGCTTTGCGCATCTGCGTGGACATGAAGCGCGCTTCGACTTCAGTCCTGCAGCGCCGCCTGCGCATCGGCTATGGCCGCGCCGCCGCCGTGCTCGATCAAATGGAACGCGAGGGCCTGATCGGCAAAGCCGACGGCGCCCGCCCGCGTCCCATCCTCGCCCGTGCGTTTGAGATTGTCGCCGAGTGGGACGAGCAGGAAGCGGAATAGCAGGGAGCGCGTATCGGCCAGTATTGAGCACGGTGCAAAGCTGTTACCGCACTTAGATAAGAATTCATCGTCATCTTGCTGGAAAATACTCTTGCAGCAGCGGCCTGTTGAGCCTACATTATCGGCGCGCTCGTGCGACTAAAGAGCGCAAGTCAATGATATTGCCAACAGAACTCCGTACGATTGCGCGCGCTCGGCTGAGGGATGCCGAGGCGCTGCTAGCTGCGGGCCGCTACGATGGGTCGGTTTACTTGTGCGGTTATTTCGGTGGAGATCGGTCTTAAGGCGCGAATTTGTCGCACCCTGAAGTGGGATGGATTCCCTTCGACTAATAAGGAGTTCGAGGGTTATCATAGCTTCAAGACGCACAATCTTGATGTATTGCTCCATCTCTCCGGTGCCGAAAAGAAGATAAAGCCGAAGTATCTCACCGCATGGTCCTTCGTTGCAGAATGGGAGCCGGACACTCGTTACAAGGAGATTGGCACTGCAACTTCAGCGGAGGCCGCTGACATGATTAATTCGGCGAAGATTCTTTTGAAGGTGTTATGATCGAAACCGAAAAACTTCAGAAGTTCATGAAACAGATGGAGGCTCGGAAAGGACGGTTTACACTGTTCGGCCTCTTTCTGCGCGAAGACTCACCGGGACTCTGGGACCTCGTTCTTGCTGCTCCCTGGCTCGAGAACGGTAAGCTCAAGGCGTTGGGGGAGTTTGTACAGAAAATGTCGGAGGCATTCGGACAGGATGAAGTGATGTCCTTTTCGCGGATCGTTACGCTCAACCACGATGACCCGTCATTACGCGCGATTCTTTCCGAAACAGGATCACTGAAGAAGCCGATGGAAAAGCAAGGGCACGATCTTTTCGGCTTACCCATTGAACATGCAGTTATCCTGCGGGCGGGACAACCTAAGGCCGCCTGACTTTTCGTCCAAGCCATCTCTGGAAAGATTCGTGAAGACCACAGTTCTTTACGTTAAAGGTCTCTTGTGTCGCAACACCCGATTGGGACGAGCGGGAAGCGGACTAGTCTGCAACCAATTTCCATTTGTCTCGCATCTGAGCCGTCGATACACTCTCTGCACGATTCAAGACTCTTCCCGGTCTACCTAAGTCATTTTTTGCACGAGGGGTTCATGAATAACTTTGCCCGACGGAAGATAACTCGCTTTGCGGTCTTCTCCTCAATCATCCTGGCAACGGCGCTTTTCTCAGCATCAGCCTCCGCATGGGAGCGCGACTGGCAACCGCAAAGAACCTGGGTATTCATCGTGGGAACGCTCAAGTGGCAGCATTCAGAAATGTTTGAGTCCTTCCCGCAACAGAATAGGCGTGACGCGCAGTTGGCGGATTTTTTCAGACGGCAAAGCGTGCCGCCCGAGCAGATGGTTTACCTGCAGGATGAGCAGGCAACGACGCGCCGCGTAAGAAATGAGTTTTCAGAGATGTTGGCGCGCACCAAAGATGGCGATTTTCTCTTTGTTTACTTCACCGGCCACGGCTATAAGTCCGATGATGAGCGCCAGACTTTCTTTGCGACTTATAACGCGAGCGACAAGGTGCCCGGCTGGTCAACTGAATCCATCGTCAACGATATCAACCAGAGTTTCAGAGGCTCGCGGGTCCTGTTGGCGGCCGACTGCTGTTATTCGGGAAGCCTCTTGAAGGAAGCTCGCCGATTGAACGATGGCGTCTCTTATGCGTGCCTGACTTCTTCTCTGGCTAACCAACTCTCGACGGAACATTGGACGTTTACCGAATCGTTGTTGGCCGGTCTGAGAGGGAGAGCATACGAGGACACCAACGGCGACGGGGAAATCACGCTCGGCGAAATCGCTGACAACACCAGGGAAGACATGGCCTTTGCTGAAGAACAACGGTCTTCGTTTGCCACCCGCGGAAATTTCTCGCGCGATACCATTCTGGCAACTGCCGCCCCAAGGTCGAGCGACGAGCTGGGGAAGAGAGTCGAAGTGCGCTCAGAAGGCGACTGGTACAAGGCCCTGATCACCGATGCCCGAGCCGGACAATTCCGCGTTCATTATTACGGATTTGAAGTTTCTGACGATGAATGGGTGCTGCCCGGGCAAATTCGCAATTCAAAGATTGTGGCCGGCGCGTCAGGTGAAATCATATGGGACCGTCAGACAGAACCAAACGGAGCTCAAGAACCGGCGGGCGAACGCAACCGGCGCCGGAACGCCTGGATTAGCGCCCCCAGCACGTGGAGCCATTAAAATCTTTCGGAGCTTCCACACGTTCTGTGGAAAAGTGTGTGAAGATCGGCTCATGGCGTGTCACAAGTTTTTGTCTTCGCAACACTTCCAGCAAATTGCACTCGCGAGTAACATGGCTTGATGTTTTTTCAGTCAAAAACTTGCATTCGCGAAATGGGCGCAGTTGGTAGATGAAATTTCCTAGCTCTCCCACGACTAAATTGATTATCGGGCTGCTTTCGTTCGCCGCGCTAGGTCTTTCGTCGGCATGCGTCAAGCGTCAGCGCGAAAGTAGTTTGTCTAATCAACTGCCAACCAGGGCCGCGCCACCGAACCAAGTCCCTTCGGAAACCCCAACCCCAACGCGAATCAATATCAACACTGCGTCGGCCGAAGAGCTTGAGAAGCTGCCCGGCATTGGCCGTGGCTTCGCCCAACGGATCGTCGAGCACCGCGAAAAGTGGGGGGCCTTTCGCCGACCCGAGCACCTCATAATGGTTCGCGGTCTCAGCGACAAACGCTTCCGCGCGCTGCGAGATTTGATAACGGTTGAATAGGCTCTGGCTCCGTTAGGAGCCAAATGTCTATAGACCGGGCATTATCAATCTGGAAATGCTCAGAGCGGAGCGAAATGCATGCATTTCGCTCCGCTCTGAGCTTGGGAAATCTTTGATGCCGGGCTATAAACATTTCGCGCCTAACGGCGCTGAAAACATCATGCCGAATCTCACTCAACTCCGTCTCGCGGCGCGGGAAATCTTTAACGAAGCGTTGGCCGCGGTTGATGCCGGGGCGGCGGTGCGCCGCGCCGTTCGGCTTGAAAGCTCGCTCTTGAGCGTCTGCGATACCGTAATCGATTTATCTACTCAACAACCCGTCTACTCCATCGCAATCGGCAAGGCTGCCTTCGCAATGGCTTCGGCGCTTCAAGAGATACTAGGTGAAAGACTGACCGCCGGAGTGGTCGCTGGGTACTTAACCGCGAGTCGTAACTCGCGGGTGAAACGGCCGCAAGTTTCCAACTCGCGCCACAGGATTTTTCAAGGTGGACACCCAGAGCCAAATGAACAAAGCCTCGCCGCGGCCCGGGCATGCTTTGACTTACTGAAATGTGCCGACAACGAAGGCGCGCTGATCTTCTTCCTGATCTCCGGAGGCGGCTCGGCGATGCTCGAGTGGCCGGTCAGCGAAGACATTACGCTGGCTGATTTGCGCGCGGCTAATAGAGCGCTCATCAACTGTGGCGCTTCGATTGGTGAGATCAACGCCGTGCGCCGCGCTTTCTCGGCGGTAAAAGGTGGCCGCCTGGCAGATCGGGCTTCGCACTGCGATCAAGTTACCTTGATCGTTTCCGACGTTCCTCTGGGAGAAGAAGCGAACGTCGCCTCAGGTCCGACGCTCGCGCCACCCAACGACGCGCTGGACGCGCGCGAGGTGATAGCCACATATGATCTTCGCTCCCAATTGCCTGAAACAATCCTTCGGGCCATCGATGCTGAACCTCCCGTCGCCTCAGGTTCAAGTGATTCCACATCGCCGCGCCGGCATTTCGTAATCCTCGATAACCAGAGCGCGCTCGAAACCGCCGCCGAAGCTGCTCGCCGGCACGGCTTCGTCGCCGAAATCGCTGAAGACATTTCAGATCAACCAATCGCAGATGGCTGTTCGTCTCTTTTGCAACGGCTGGGTCACCTTCGCGAATGCGGGCGCCGCGAGCCAAACACAAGTGAAGCAGTTTGTCTCATCTCCGGAGGCGAGTTCGCGTGCCCCGTTCGTGGCAAAGGCATTGGCGGACGGAATCTGGAAACGGCTCTGCGCTTGTCTATGTCGGGCTGGCCCAACTCTGAACCGTTTGCGGCCCTCTGTGCCGGCACGGATGGAACGGACGGCAACAGCCCTGCAGCCGGCGCGATTGTTGACGACACAACGATCGAGCGAGCGCGCGCAATCGGGCTCGATCCACAAGACTTTCTCAATCGCAGCGATGCCTATTCGTTCTTCGTCGCCCTGGGTGACGTGATCGCCACGGGCCCGACGGGAACGAATGTTCGTGACATTCGAATTTTGCTTACAGATCCAGGACCGGTCACGGTAGCAGGCAGGTGATTTTAGTCGCGGCAAATCTTGACTCTCAGGTAAGCGGGGAATATAAAGCTAACCGTGAATGCGGAGCTCGCACCCGCTGGCTACCGCAAGCGGTTTCGGTAATCTGGCAGGAGGTCACGTTGGCGGTTCAACTTCACTCAGACGAAACAGCTGCCGAACCCGGTTGTAGCTTCTCGTTCAAAGATCTTACCGACGCCCTGAACGCCCGCACGTCGATTCCTTCCCTTCCCGAACTCAACGAACTGATGGAGCGCGCAAAGATCTCGTCCGCTGAGTTGCGGCCGTACCTCGGCTTCAAGACCGGCAACTATTCGCGGCACCGGGTAATGAAGAACGAGTTTGTCGAGATGCTGGTGCTTTGCTGGAAGCCGGGTCAGCGCACGCCGATTCACGATCACAACGGATCGCATGGCACGGTCTTCATTCATGACGGCATTCTGTGGGAGACCACTTTCGACTATGACACCGTGACGGGCTTGGCTTATCGAGCACACCGGGAGCTGCGTGGCGGCGGACTGACTGGTTCAGAAGTTCCGGACATCCATCAGCTCGGCAATCCCGACGTCAGTGGACGTGACTTGATCACGATTCACATTTACGCGCCACCGTTGGGAGTGCTGAAGACTTACAAACTCGGCAGCTCGACGATCGATCTCTATACGCCCGCGGATCCGGATTTTCTGTGATTTCCTTTCACTGCGGGACAAACGTACTAACCTTCAAATCCTGGCCGTCAGTCGTCACTGTAATCGTTCCCCGCTGACCGGTGGTCATCACTTCCGCGCCGCTCGCGCGCCAACGCTCGACGACTTCTTTGTGCGGATGCCCAAAGATCGAAGTACGACCAACTGAGATAATCGCGAGCGATGGACGCGACGCCGCCACAAATGGCGGCGTCGAAGAAGTCCTGCTGCCGTGATGAGCGACTTTGACGATGTCGCTGCGCAAATCCACGCCTTCATTTAAGATCGCAGTCTCGGCTTGTTTTTCAATGTCCGCGGTGAACAGAAGCGCCCTGTCACCAAAACGAATCCGCACAACCAGCCCATCATTGTTGGCAGATGGCGCATTTACGTCCCCGCTTGGCGGTGGCCACAAAACCTCGGCCGTGACGTTGCCAAAGTGCAGGAGGTCGCCGGCGCCAATCTTCTCAATCGAGACGCCGGCCTCTTTCATCGTGGCGGCAAACCGGACGTATTCAGGATCGTCGGGTGGCGTGCGGGCCACAATCGCGCTGCGCACCTTGAAATTGCGCGCCACGTCGTTCAGTCCGTCGATGTGATCCGCGTCGGCGTGCGTCGGCAGCAGGTAATCAATTCGATCTAGCCCGCGCGCCCAGAGAAACTCAGACACCACGCCCTCGCCGATGCTGCGCGTGTCGCGCTGGAATGGCTCGTCACTGTCGCCGTCAGGGTCGCCGCGATTCATGTTCGGGCGTCCGCCTCCATCAATCATCAGGGTCGTGCCATCCGGCATCGTCACCAACGCCGAATCGCCCTGGCCCACGTCGAGGAAATCGACATGAAGTCTTCCATCCGGCCGCGCCGCGCTGAACGGATGCCAAACGATCACGCCGAAGATGGCGGTGAATGAGGCGGCGGCAATCCGAACTTTGTGCGGCGAAAGCATAAGGCTTGCGCCTCTCGTGATCGAAACAGGTCGCAGCGGATTCCATCGCGCTAACGCAGAGATCAAGAAAGCGAGTGGCAAGTAGTAGAGAACATAAACGCAGCCAGGCCATCCCGAGTAATGCGGCAGTCGCACCGACGCAATGCCCAGCCGAGTGAACGGATCGACCAGATGAGTCATCAGCCAGTTCACTTTTTCGGCCAGCATGATCAAAGGCCACGCCAACCACGCGCTAACGTGCGAAATAAGAATGCCTGCGAGAGAGACGAAGGCAAGCATCGCCATCAACCCACCGACGAAAATGTTCAGCACCGGTGAAGCCAACGAAAGACGATGAAAGTAGACGACCATCAACGGAGCGATTCCGAGTTGCAGGCTCGCCGATACAATGATAGCCAGCGCGGCAAAGCGCAGAAATCTCTGGACATGCCACTGCTCGAGTTTCGCCGCGATGGGAGTCTTAAAAAGCCGGTAACTGATGTTCGAAGCCGCGATCTCGTCGCGCCAGTCGCGCTCGCTCCAGAACAGTGCTTCGGAGAACACTCTGAACCAACGCGGGCCGGCCGGCGGGTAAGGCGTTTCGCCAGTTGGCCTCCATGAGCCAACCTCGCTCATCCTGCGCAGCAGGGGCGCCGCGATTAACGCGATCGGGAGGACCGACAGAAAGGTTAGCTGAAAGGCCGGATCAAAAAGATCTCCGGGCCACCAAATGAGCAGCCCCAGTGCTGCACCACCGATTGCATTCAGCGATCTTGCGCGCCGCGAGACAATCGGCGCAAAGACTGCGAGCGTGAACATCAGCGCCGCGCGCACCACCGGCTCGTGCGCGCCGACGGCAATCGCGTAAGCCCATACGAAAGTCACCGCGCAGATGAACTGCAAGCTCCGGCGTCTGGTCATCCATCGGACGAGGAGGAACACAACACCGGCGACAAAACTGATATGCAAACCAGCGATCACCAAAACATGGAACGTCCCACCGGCGCGAAACCGATCTGCCGAGGCATGTGAGACGTTGAAGCGATTTCCGAGCAGTGCCGCGTCCAACACCCCGGCAGTTTCCGCTGAGAACTTAGAGGCGAATTCCTTTTCCAGACGTTGACGCCATTCGTAAAGCCACGCCAGCGGCAGAAACACGCGGTCATCATCCAGACGTTCAATCAGCAGCGGACTCTTGATAACGCCCGTGGCGTCAAAGCCTTTGCGCTCCAGATACTCGGTGAACGGCGAAACGCCCGGATTGCGAAACTTGTCTTCGCGATCGAGCGCGGTCATTACGCGCACCCGCGCGCCGTGACGCAACTGCAGCGCTTCGTACTCGCTCGCTACTTTCTGTTCGCTCACAGGCGCGACCAGGAAGACAGTTCCAGTGGCGTCGCGCTCCCCTCCCTTGAATCTAATTCTCTCCGCTTTGAACGTCAGATAGAAACTCTGTGGCGCAAGTTCCGGCTCACCCAAAACAACGCCCGTCAGCTCCACCGGATCGCCGGGCGCGATGATGCCTTCGTCTTGCAACCGCGCGATGCGGTCCGGCGCGATAGGCCGCGAATCAATTAACGAAAGGACAAGACCAGCGCAGAACAATGCGGCAACTACTGAAAGGGTTGCAAGCAAGAGTTTCCCGTTCGCCAGGAACCAAACTGAAACAATTACGAGAACTACACCAACTGCAATGCCGGGCGGAAGCAGAGTCGACCACAGGTGCGCAAGTGAATGACCGGCAAGAATTCCGAGGGCGAGCGCGAACCCAAGGACAGTTAAAGGATTCGAAGCGAAGCGAGCTTGCGGAAGGTCAGTCATGTTCTCTGGCCCAACCCCTCGATCGACAGCGAAGGGGCCGCGAGAACATATCAAATCCGATTACAGAGGCGACAGCGATGCCAATGCACATTTATTGGCAGCGCACAACGCGCGCGAAACAATTAACTTAACCTAGCGTTGCGATGATCGTGGCAAGTGCACGGATGAAGACCGGTGGTATTGTTCCGGCTTGGCCTAGCACAAAAGGTGAACTACCGTTTCGACGTGATGCGTCTGCGGGAACATATCAAAAGCGGCGATCGAGTGAAGCGTGTAGCCGCCCGCGATTAACTTTCGCAGGTCACGCGCGAGGGTCGCCGGATCACACGAAACATAGCTGACGCGTCTTGGTTTCAAGTTGAGTATGCCCGCGATGACGCGTGACTCTGCGCCGGTACGCGGCGGATCAAGTAGCAGAAAATCCGGCGGATTTTGGACTGCGGCGGCTGCGACGCCGCTTTGGATCGGCGTTCGTGCTTCTGATCTTTGTAGAGTTCGATGCGAGCGATCCAAAGCGCCGTCGTTGCCGGCGCACTCCACATTTTCTTCAAGCCAGCCGGCAACGTCCTGATTAAGGACTTCGGCATTCGTCAAACCCGCAGTCGCCAGGTTTTCGCGCGCGAAACGCGTTGCCGCAGCGTCGCCTTCGATCGCGATAACGCGCGCGAAACGCCGCGCCAGCGGAACCGTGAATAGCCCAACACCGCAATAAAGTTCCACTACCGTCTTGCCGCTTGCCTCGCTCAACGCCGCATCGATCAGTTGGGGCAACAGATCATCGTTGGCCTGGAAGAACGACTCAGCGTTCAAACGGTAAGTCTCGCCGTGGATCGTGCGAGTCACTTCTCGCACGGTCAAATCCGAGCCCTCCCTAATCTCTCCACCCCAGCCGGGCTGCCCGGCCGGGGACCCCGGAGTCGGGCTAGTGCCCCGAACCGGCGGAGCGATTGACACGCCTTCATCGCCAGCGACGGCGCGGAAGTCTCGCGCCTCTTCGGAAAGCGAGCCGTCAGACATCCGCTCGCGCAAAACTGAAAGCGTCTGTTGCAACTGCGGCGCGAGCACCGCGCATTCGGCCACGTCACAGACGCGCCGTGAGCCACTCTCAAAGTATCCCAGCTTTCGTCTAATGGCGTCGTATTGCCACTGCGCGCGCGTGCGGTACTGCCAGGGATTTGGCGCGGGCGTGATTTGAAAGTCAGGAAGGTTTTCGATGCGACCGATCCGGTGCAGGCAGTCTTTGATGATCTCAACTTTCGCGTCGAGTTGAGCTTGATAAGTTAATTGCTGAAAGTCGCAACCCCCACAGCGACCGAAGTACTGGCAAGGAGGTTCGACGCGTTGTGGGGAAGATTCGATGACTTCCTCGATCAAGGCGAAGGCGACGTTGCCCTTTACTCGATCGATTGAAACGCGCACCCGGTCACCGGGCGCCGCCAGCGCGACCATCAGAGTGCGCCCATCGGCGTGCGCGAGGCCCAGACCGCCGGGCAAGATGCGTTCGATCGTGACTTCCACTTTGATTCAGAGGAAAAACAGACTCAACCGGGGAACGCCGAGCAGCTCGCGCAGCCGCTTGCGCAAGAGATTCTCGTTCGTTTCTGCATAAGCCGCTTTGTCCATGTGTCGCTTGTAAGGCTTCAATTGATCTTCGATCTCTGCGCTGATTGATTTGAGATGGTCGTCAGAAACCGTCTTGCGAATCGTCTCGTCCAACATCCGCTCGATGCCCGTCAGCGACTGCTCAAGTCTGCGCGCGTCGGCCTGCACGGCCGCGGCATAATCATTCTCCAACTCTTCAAGCAGCGCCGTCGCCCGCGTTAACACCTCACAGAATTCGTCCGCGCTCGTTTGACGGCGCGCGTCGGCCAGTTTTATCAACTCTGCGCGCGAACGCGCGAGGTGAGCCAGAACCACGGCGCGCGGAAACGGGGTCTTTTCATCCTCTTCGCTCTCTTCTTGCGACTCTTCGTGGCTCCCAACGCGCGATTCGAGCCACTCAGCATATTGCGCTTCAACTTCTTCCTGGCAATAAAGCAACGTCTTCACACTGCGCTTGCGTTTCTTCGCTTCATAAGAATCAAACGCGTGTTCGATTGCGCGCAGGGCCACGTGCAACGGCACGCCGCGTTCTTTCCAGCTTTCAATCAGCGCCCAATCCATAGGGCTCAACAACAAATGCTTGCCGCGCCGGCGAATGAACGTGTCTTCAATTTCTGAGAAGTATGAAAAGTAGTTCAAAACGCAGTTTCGGATTTCAGGTTTCAGGTTTCAGGTCAAATGTCTTGTCTTATGAACTTGAAACCTGAAACTTGAAACCTGAAACTTATCTCGTTCGTTCGTAAACCAGACGTAAGCCTTCCAGGGTCAGCGTCTCGTCAACTTGTTCGATAAACTCAGATCCGGTCGCGATTAGCGGGGCCAGACCGCCGGTGGCGATCACGTGTGGCGTTCCACCAACTTCGTCAATCATTCTTTTCAGGATGCCATCAACCAAACCGACATAGCCGTGATACAGACCGGACTGCATTGCTTCGACGGTGGCCGAACCGACGACCTTCCGCGGACGCTTAATCTCGACCCGCGGCAGTTTCGCCGCGCGTTCGAACAGCGCATCCGCAGAAATCGTGATTCCCGGCGTGATTACACCGCCGAGGTACTCGCCTTTCGAATTGATCGCGTCGAACGTCGTGGCCGTGCCGAAATCCACCACGATGCAGGGCGCGCCGTACTTTTTGATGGCCGCGACCGCATCAACGATCCGATCGGCGCCGACGTCTGACGCAGGTTGATAAAGAATCGGCACGCCGGTGTCGGTTGCATGATCAACAAACAGCGGCGTGAGGTGAAAATAGTCCTCAGCCATGCGCTTAAGCGTGAAATTCAGCGGCGGCACGACCGAAGCAATCGCGATCGCGTTGATTGATTTAAAGTCCAGACCCGCCAGCGCAAACAGGTTGCGCGTGAGCACGCCCCATTCATCTACCGTCCGGGATCGCTCGGTAGTCAGACGCCAATGCGTCGCCAGCCGCTCGCCGTCAAAGACGCCGAGCGACGTGTTCGTGTTGCCGATGTCGATTACTAGGAGCATCGTGCGCAGGGATGAGGGATAAGGGATGAGGGATGAATAACCTCTCCCTAATCACCGACGCTCATCGCGTCTTGCGATCCTTCACATTCTTTACCATCGTTACGAACATTGCTATCAGTTCCTCCGCTTCATCGCATAGAGGTCTCAATCTCTTCTCAGAAAAGATCCCAGCTTCCCCACTCAACTCCGCCCAGTAGACGGTTTCATCTAATTCCTGTAGACCGCCCTCAATCTTACTGATGAAATCCGCGTCCGACTTGGCGCGACAAGCTTCTCGATAATGTGCTCCAACAGAAGTTCCCGAACGGAGGATTTGACCTCCTAGAATCTGAGCTTCATGCCTCTTAGGAAGAGCTACATAGAGCTTGATAACACGAAGCGCAAAAGCTTTCGTTCTGACGCGTAAATCCTGCCTTGCGGTATTCATCTTGTTCCTCCCCATTGGATTTGTTTTCATCCCTCATCCTTCATCCCTCGCAAAGCCGTCACTTCTCCAGCACGCACGATTCTGATCTTACCTTCGTTAGTTTCTACACGGAGAGCGCCATCGCTTTCAAGCCCGCGCGTGATTCCTTCGAATCTATCGTGCAAAAGCGTGACGCCTACGCGGCGATCAAACGCATAGGATGAGCTGGCGCACCACTCGCGAATCGTATGTTCGGCGCCTTGCGGACGGTACAGAAAATCGTATCTCTCGGCGATCGCTTTCACGAGTTCCTGTAAGACCAACTCAAGATCCGGGGCGCGTCCAATAGCTTCTTCAACTGAGGTTGCGGCAGCGAGAAGTTCGGCCGGCAAATTGTCAGCAGTTAGATTGATCCCAATGCCGACAATCGCGGCTGCGCTGCTTTCAGTTTCAATCGTTTCAACCAGAATCCCGCAAAGCTTTCGACCGTTGCGGCAAATGTCGTTAGGCCACTTAATGTCCGCGCGCAAATCGCACGCCTTCATCAGGGCGTCACAGACCCCCAGCGCAGCCATCAGGGTGATCAGCGGCCATGAACTCATCTCGAGTCGCGGCCTGAGAATCATGCTGAAGTAAAGCCCGGCATCCTTTGGCGATTGCCAACTGCGATCCATTCGCCCGCGCCCGCGCACCTGTTCGCGCGCCACGATGCACAGACCTTCGGGGCCGCCGGCTCTGGCCTGGCGCATGGCTTCGAGATTGGTTGAATCGAGCGAATCGAAGCGTACGATCTGTGGATGAAAAGGCATGGACTTCACCACAAAGACACTAAGCTAACCTCGGATCAGGATTAGAATCCAGATACATATTGGGCGGTTCTCTTTTCCTTCCTGCTCTTTCCGGACTTTGTGTCTCTGTGGTTGATATTACCTCGGCAACGCCTGCGGCATACTCGCCAGCGTATAAGTCAGCGCCGCTACCAGCGCGCAGTTTTCCTGCAACTCCCTCGGATTAACTTTATCGAGCGTGTCCGCGGCGGTGTGGTGATAATTAAAGTAAGTGCGCGCGTCCTGAATAGGCGCAAAAGTAGGCACGCCGGCTTCGCCAAGTGGGGCAACGTCAGTCCCCGTTTCCTCAACCATACGCGTCACGCCGGCGCCCTGGCTTTGTAGGATTGTTGACAACGGTTGCAGCAGAGTCAGCAGCTCAGGCTTGCCTTGCGCGTAAAAACCCATTGGATGGCTCGCGCCCGAATCGCTTTCGATCGCGGCGAAGTGGTTCGCGAAGTCCGCCTTGTGATCGTCGGCGTACGTGCGCGCACCCCTCGCCCCGTTCTCTTCATTCATCCAGGCGATGATCCGAATCGTTCGCTTCGGACGAAGATGAAGCTGTTTCAGCAACTGAGCGGTCTGCATCGCGATTACTACCCCGGCGCCGTCATCAATCGCGCCGCGGCCCAGGTCCCACGAATCCAGATGACCTGAAGCGATAACAATCTGTTCCGGATGTTCACTTCCCTTTAGATCAGCAATCACATTGTAGCTTACGGCGTCCGGCAAAGTTTGTGGCGTGAGCACGAGGTGCATTCGTACTTTGCCTTCGCGGGCAAGGTACGCGATCGTTTCCGCGTCTTCGGAAGTCACTGCCGCCGCGGGAATCTTTGGCGCATCATCCGCATAGCGCAACG
>WNFC01001032.1_pt1 | contig 46814 bp, 47 predicted proteins | sample 5400541 | NCBI WGS metagenome assembly WNFC01 (sample SAMN13153342, study PRJNA577476) | soil metagenome | isolation source: 120 cm saprolite under Douglas fir tree site 2 hole 2 replicate 1 | place: USA:California | collected 2015-04-18 | reverse complement strand
ATGGTTATCGGGAAATTAAGAATTAGAGTCTTTAATTCCTCTCCAATAATGCTCTAATCGCGCGGGCGTATTCATATATGTAACTCGACTGATATTGCGTGACGGGCTTCGCTGTTTCGGCTCGTCACGCATGACTTTTTGGGAGCAGTCTTCGCGCGAAGAAAACCCTTCACGCACGCAATCCGAATATCAGTTATTTATTTGTTGACCTGTTGAGCCCGTGATCGAGTCATCTGGCGATCGCCCGTGAAAGCGGAGCTTTTCGCAAACGCTCACTCCGCGTTTCACCCTCAATATCTAAAAGATTCTGGAGCGGGAGACGGGAATCGAACCCGCGACCAACAGCTTGGGAAGCTGTGACTCTACCACTGAGTTACTCCCGCTCAAAGGGCTGTACTGCCGCTAGTCTAACATTTTGTGGCGATTTCGCGCATGCCTCGTGCGTTCGAGCATCGTCCACAATAAATCAAGTTTAAGTAGTGAGTTCAAGTAGCGCTTCCGAGCCCGCGCACGATGAGGCCAATGATCCCGGCACACACGATAATCAGAGGCTCTGGAATCTTCCACTTCGAGAGCACAAAGCAGGCGGCGGGCCTGTGTTGCTGGCCAAGGTGGATGGTCTGAGGTGAGCAAACCTTTTGTGGCGAATCCCACATAACCCTTGAGCAGCTCTGGGCATCTCATCATTTGTTGCTCGCGCTGCGGGTATTCCTTCGCGTTGCGGGCAATGGATGTCTAGCGGTAAGGACTCGGGCCATGAAAAGTAAGACAAGTAAGCTGTTATTCTTCGTCTCCTTCGCCTTCAGTTGTATCGTCTTCATGTTCCTGACAGGATGTGCCAGTGGGAGTCTGAACGTCTCCGGAGGCATATCGCCGACTCCGACACCAACTCCATTTCCAACCCCAATTCCTATCCCAATTCCTTTTCCAACACCCACGACTTCGCCGACGCCAACGCGTTCACCCGTGCCCACTCCATCGCCTACGCCAATGGGCGCGGCCAGCCGCTTTATTTTCGGGATCACTGTGTTCGAATCAAGTTTTGGTTTTCAGGCAGGACAGATCAGCAACGGAACGGTCACGCCCATCGCCACGGACTTTAGTGACTCAGGACTGGGGCAGAATATTGTCACGCAACTGATTGCTGACCCGCAGGCCCGGTTCCTGTTCGGGCTGAATCTGGGCGCGTCAAGTTTTGGGATCATGTTCGGAACTCCCGGAATCGCAGAGATGCAGATCAACCAGCAGACAGGTACGCTTACGCGCGTACCGGGCAGTCCACTGGTGTTTCCAGCACGGCAGACAGGCATGTTGGCCATCGACAGGTCAGGCCAGTTTCTGTATCAGCCCAACGCCGGCGCTTTCGACATCTACTCGATCAACCAGAGCAGCGGGCTGCTGACCAAAATTTCAACTTCACCCGCGGCGTCCCTGGGATTTTTCACCGTCATCAGCCCGGACGGGCGCTTCTTGTTCAATGCCGGCAACCAACAGGTGGAATCGCTTGCCATCGGCAGCGACGGTAGCCTGACCGTGGCGCAACCGCCCATTCTCACGGGCGGATCAGCAATGGGCTTGGAGGGCCAACTTGCCGTGAGTGCTGACAGCAAGCTTCTCCTCGTCCTGAACCAGGGCAGCATCGGCATTTTTAACATTGGCAGCACGGGAGGTCTCACTCCAGTGGTTGGCTCGCCTTTTGCCACGGATCCGGGCGGATCAGGCTTCAGCGTTGCTCCGGATGGACGGCATCTTTATGTTGCGTTCCAGGCAGCCACCAATTTCGTGAAGGGATTCACCTTTGACCCAGTGGCCAATACGCTCGCGCCGATTGCGGGTGCGTTCATTCCTGATAATGCTCTGACGGTGACAATTGATGGCTCAGGTAAGTTTGCCTATATCAGTGAAGCCGGCCAGCTTGTGACCGACAGCATTGATCCAGTTACCGGGGCCCTGACCAGAGTTTCACAGGCGGCCAAGCCCACCAGTGAAGGCCAGCAAAGCATGATTGCAGTGCCGTGATCTTATCCGGGCCATGATCTTACAAGAGCGCAGGGCTCGGACGACGACCGATTCTTGCGTTAGCGCCGTGTGATAAAGTCTGTGGCATCGTTCCTATGGCAGAAGAACGTTCCACCGCGCCCTGGCTTGACCTGCTGTGGCTTCTATTCCTGGCCGGACTGGCCATTCTGCCTCCCATCAATGAACCGCACAAGCAGATCATTCTTTTATTGCTGGGCGTATTCCAATTGCTGGAACGGGCGTTCATCCAACACAGCCTGCAGCGCTGGGGACCCACGATTGCGGTGCTCGCCAAGCTGGTGCTGGCAACCGAACTAATCAGCCATACGCGCGACGTTGCTCCGATTATCAGCAGCTACTGGCCGGTATTCTTTGTGCCCGTCACCACGGCGGCTATTTACTTTGGGCCGGTAGGCACGCTGCTGTGGACCACACTGACCTCAGCCGCCTACTGCTCTTACCTGATTCCCGCGCTCAAAGAGTTCAAGCTCGAGTGGTCTGGCGCCAGCGAACTGATGATGCGCGTTCTCTTCCTTTATCTGGTGGCGATGACGGTGAACCGCTTTGTGATGGACGCGCGCTTTCAGGTGAGGCGATATCAAAGCCTGTCCGAGACGCTGGCTGAAGCGAACCGCAATCTGCAACAAGCGCAGGCGGAGGCGCGGCGCGCGGAGCGGCTGGCGGCCTTGGGGCAGCTTTCCGCTGGACTGGCCCATGAGATTCGCAATCCACTGGCGGTGATCAAGGGATCGGCAGAGATACTCAAGCAGAAACTTGGCTCGGCAGATGAGATGGCCCGCGAACTTTCCGATTACATCTACACTGAAGTCAACCGGGTGAGTGCGCTGGTGAGCCGCTTTCTTGATTTCGCCCGGCCGACTCAACTGGACCTGCGTCCCGCCGTTCTTGCTGATATCGTTGAGAAAAGCTTGAAAGCCGTGGCTGACCAGGGCGCTGACCGGCAAGTGCGCATCGTCCGCGAGTACGCGCCAGATACGCCTCGTGTGGATCTTGACGAAGATTTGTGCGAGCAGGTGTTCACCAACCTGATACTGAATGCCTGTGAGGCCATGGGCGACCAGGGTGGCGACCTGAAGATCAGAATCTTTGGAGAAAGTACGGAACGTGAAGAGCTGGCCGTCGCCGAAATTGAAGATTCAGGTCCGGGCGTGCCCGCCGGAATGCGCGAACAGATATTCAACCCTTTTGTGAGCACGAAGAAGACAGGTGTTGGGCTGGGACTGGCGATCGTCTCTAAGATCGTGGACGCGCATGGCGGTAAGGTGACGCTGAGCGATTCTTCGTCAACATCTTTCTCAACAGCGGGTTCTTCAAGTTCGCAGCAACAAGGGGCGTGCTTCAGGGTTACATTTCCAGCGGCCGCGGCAGGGAAGGATGCAATGGGCGTCGTCTGAGTGCAAGGTTTTGCAATTGGTGCGATCAAGAAGAGCGAAGGAGAAAGCGATACGTTCTCCCCTGTGTCATACCGAGCGACGTCGGAGCACAGGCGACGGCGAGAGAGGAACCCCGAGGATGTTGGCGAAATGATACTGCTTCGGGGAATTCTCTCGAGACACTGGTTTGGTTCGCCGCAGGATGCTTTCGGGGTGACTGATCAACTTATTCATGGCAAACATTCTTATTGTTGAAGACGAACCCAAAATGCGCCGCCTACTGGAGATCAGCCTGGGTGAAGAGGGCCATCATGTACAGGTTGCGCCCGACGCGGAGATGGCGATTAAGGCCCTGCATGCCAATTCATTCGACGTGATAGTGACGGACGTGAAGCTTCCGGGCATGAACGGTCTGGAGTTTCTGCATGAGGCCAAGCGGCTGAACGCGTCCACGCCGATCATAGTGATGACCGCCTACGGGTCAGTGGAAACCGCGGTGGAAGCCATGAAGCTGGGCGCCAGTGACTACGTGCTGAAGCCGTTCACCATGGCGGAAATGAAGCTGGTGGTGGCCAAGGAGATTGACGTTCAGCGCGTTCGCGATGAGAACCGCTCACTGAAAGAAGCGCTGGGCCAGCGCTATGCGTTTCATAACATCGTGGCCCGCAGCGCTCCCATGCAGGCCGTACTGGCGCTGGTGGAACGCGTGGCATCCACCAATGCCACGGTCCTGATTGGCGGAGAAAGCGGCGTGGGCAAAGACCTGATCGCCCGGGCTATCCACCAGCATTCACGCCGGGCGCACGGGCCGTTCATCAAGATCAACAGCACGGCTATCCCAGATACGCTTTTTGAAAGCGAGTTATTCGGATATGAGCGCGGCGCGTTCACCGGCGCTCTGTCCAGCAAGCCGGGAAAGTTCGAACTGGCTGATAAAGGAACGTTGTTCCTGGATGAGATTGGCGACGTGCCTGCGCCAATCCAGGTAAAGCTGCTGCGGGTGATTCAGGAACGTGAGTTTGAACGCCTGGGCGGAACCAAAACGCACAAAGTTGATGTGCGATTGCTGGCCGCGACCAACCGTGATCTGCGCGCGGCTCTGGAAGAGGGAACTTTCCGCGAAGATCTCTACTATCGCCTGAACGTTGTGCCGATCGATATCCCACCATTGCGCGAGCACAAAGAAGATATTCCCGAACTGGTGAAACACTTTGTGGAGCGCTTTGCCGCCGGCAATGATCGCGATATTCGCGGTGTGACCCCGGCGGCTCTGAAGATGCTGATTGATTATCACTGGCCTGGCAACGTGCGGCAGTTGGAGAATACGATTGAACGCGCCGTGGCGTTGTCGTCAGGAACGACAGGCAACATGATCGATGTGGCCGATATTCATCTGGATACAGCGAAGAGCAAAGCCGTTGTGCCGACGGGAAATGCGTTTCTGCCTGAGGGTATGACTCTGGAGCAGTGGGAAGACGAGATGATCCGGGAAGCGCTGCGTCGCGCGAACGGTAATAAGAGCCAGGCGGCAAGGTTGCTGGGATTGTCACGCAATGCGCTGCGTTACAGGTTGGGAAAGCTGGGAGTGGAAGACGAAGAAAGCTGACCAGAGATTGCCAGATCGAAATGAAGAGATTGCCAAAATCGCCGGAATTGCCATAATTGCCAAAATTGGAGAACCGCAAAACCGCTGCGTTTGGCGATGCCCTCCAAAGTTGTCATCCCGAGCAAGTGCGAGCCGCCCTGCGGTGAGCGCGAAGAGAGGGACCCCGAGGATATTAGTGGTAACGATGCCGATTCAGGGGATTCTCTTGAATACTAATAGTCACGTCATCCCGACATCCGTGAGCGAAAGCGCGCCGTCATCAGCGCGTGAGTAGGATGGAGGGACCTTGTGCTTGCTTTTTGTGAACATGGTCGCAAATAAATCCTGTGCCACCTGATCCGGGGCTCATGAATATTTTTATCGCCGCCCCCGGACCTCACGGTTCCGGGCTAGACTGTGTCGCGCCTGCGGCGCTCAGTGCATCGCCGACCCAAGAGCATGGACGATTGAGATCATTCTATTCAGCCGTCCCAGCACAGCTGAATAAGTCTCAAACAAAAAGCCAGGGGCCAGAAAGCGCGAAAGCCCACCTTTTGCCAGCAAATGGCAGGTGGGTTTTACGCTGATGCCCGGAAGCGCAGGTCACTGATGCGTCCGAACGAAAATCAGCTAGGAATTTACATGCAGCGGAGTCGTCCGTTGTCATTGATGATCTGACCCTGACAGGTGTCGTAATGTTTCAAAGAAGTGTCTCTCCAGCGGCTGTCATTTTTTGGGCAGGAAGCTTTCAGGGTGTTGCCTTCCATACGAATGTCACGGCATGTGCGCGCGTAAGAGCCTCTGGGGTAGCGGCCGATATTGGTGCGATCACGATAGTGGTCCCGGTCCTGATCGTTATTGCGGTCGTTGTCTCGGCGATGGTCGGCGTCACGCCGGTCATCATCGCGGCGATGATCATCATCCCGCCGGTCCTGATCACGTCGATCGTCACGATCCTGAACATTGGCTGGCTGGTTCAAGGGTTGAGTTGTGGCCGGTGCAGGCCGCCAGCAAAGAAGAGCTAATGTAAGCACTGCCAAAGCTATTTTGCGCATGTGTGTGATTCCTCGCTCTCTTGGATGCAATTAGAGAGCTCCACAAGATTATCTTCTGAGCTTGCAGAGATACGGCAACTCAGCGTCCGGCCCAAATCCACCGCTCACAGTGGTTGAAAACCACCACCCTTCAACCATGCATGTCTGTTAAGTAATGTAGCCTCCACTAAACAGGGCAGTTAGCTGCATCGTGCCATTGGCAATCGATTTGCCCTTAGTTAGTAAGAGTAAGAAGGTTGAAGTCACGGTCTGGGGAGGCCGGTGCAATGATGCAGGTGATGCAGGTGACGAGGCGCGCGCTGGTTCGGGTTTCAGAACCAAGATGGGTTCTTGCGTTGTGCTTTGCCGTGATGACGCTGGTGGCGCTGGCTCCGAGAGCAAATGCGATGCAGGATCCGCAGGATGGTGGCCCGCGCGTGGACACACCGCAGCCTGGCTACTCACAGAACGGGCCACAAGACGACGGCCGTCCGGATGATCAAGATCAAAGCGGCTATCCGCAGCAGGGAGATCGGCAATCACCAGATCGACAATCACCAGATCGACAATCAGAAGATCAGCAGCCCAGCTATTCGCAAAATGGCGGGCCGTCACGGCATGACGATGCCCCGTTTCCCGCAGCGAAATCGGAAGTTGCGCGCATCAGTCTGCTGCACGGTGAAATATCAATGCAGCGCGCCGATACCGGTGACTGGTCAACGGCCACGCTGAACACGCCGCTGGTCCGCGGTGACCAGGTGGCCACGGGAGAGAAATCACGCGCGGAAATCCAGTTGGATTATGCCGACATTCTGCGGCTGTCATCGCGCACCCAGGCCAAGATTGCTGACCTCACCCGCACACGCATACAGCTACAGATCGCCCAGGGCTATGCCAGTTACAGCATGTTCAAGGGCGGTGAAGCGGACGTGGAGATTGACACGCCGAATGTATCGGTGCGTCCGCTGCGCCGCGGTCGTTATCGCGTACAGGTGAATTCTGATTCTGAGACGGACGTGATTGTCCGCGAAGGCGAAGCCGAGGTCACAACGCCGCAAGGCAGCACCACGGTGAAGCAGGGGCAGCAGATTACGATTCGCGGGACAACCAATCCTGAATATCGCGTGGACAGCGCTCCGCCTAAAGACGATTGGGACCGCTTCAACAAAGATCGTGATAACGAAATTCGCGATGCGGCAAGCTGGCATCGCACCAATCCTTATTACACCGGCGCAAGCGATCTTGATGCGAACGGACGCTGGGTGTATGTCCCCGGTTATGGCTGGGTGTGGCAGCCGTATCAGGATGCAGCGTGGGCGCCGTACCAGTCGGGCCGCTGGGTTTATGAGCCATATTGGGGATGGACATGGGTTTCCTATGAGCCATGGGGCTGGGCTCCTTACCACTACGGACGCTGGTTCTTGTGGGGCGGCTCATGGGTCTGGTGGCCGGGACCGGTGTACCCGTTCTACCGTCCGATATGGGCGCCGGCTTACGTCTCTTTCATCGGATTCGGACATGGCTTCGGCTTTGGCTTCGGCTTTGGTTCCATTGGCTGGTTGCCGTGCGGACCACATGACTTTTTCTTTCCCTGGTATGGACGCGGGTTTAACCAGGTGAACGTGGTGAACATCACCAACATCAATGTGATTAACGTGAGAAACAATTTCTTCGTGAGGCCGCTGGCCACTCGCGGACGGCAGCCTTTTGTTTCCAACGTGAACCTGGCACTGACCAATCCGCGCGTGCGAGCCGGAATTTCCGGCGTGCCTGCGGGGGATTTTGGTCGCGGCACTGTTCCCGTGCATCGCATGGATGTGCGGCCAGCCGAACTGCGTAAGTCGCGCGTGGTCACCGGCAACGTGCCGGTGGTGCCAACGCGGGAAAGTTTCCGCACCGGCGGTGAAAGCCGCATTGGGCAAGGTGGATTGCAGCCTAAAACTTCTGAGCGGTTCTTTACCCGCAAGCAGCCTCCGGCCGCGGCCCCTGCCTTCCATGAGCAGGCCAATCAGGTGCAGCGCGTGATGCAGGGCCGCATTGGCAATGCGCAGATACCCAATGCGCAGTCGCAGTCCGGCGGAAACCGTGGCGCAGAAGCTAACTCACCCCGCAATCAGCCAGGGCCGGGACGCGATGCTTCCAACGAATCGCGCGGAATTGGAGGTCGTGGAAACGCCGAACGCAGCGCGGGGCCTGCGGCATCGGGTTCTCCTCAGGGCAACGGCGGCGATCACGGTGGATGGACCAAGTTCGGATCACCCTCAACCAGGGTGAACGATTCAGGCCGCTCCAATTCAGGGACGTCTGGACCATCGGGTCCGGCATCCCGTGACAACGTGAGAGTGCCCAGCGGTAGATCAAATTCCGGGCCGGGGGCCACCACGACTGCTCCTTCCAACGAAGATCGTGGTGGCTTCCGGAGATTTCCTGGCGGCGGCAGCGCACAGCCATCTGAGAGGACGCCTCGGGGCGAAACGCCGCGAGGATCCGGACCGTCAGGCGGGAACGTAGAAGGTGAAAGAATTGATCGCGGCAGTGATCGCGGCGGTGATCGTGGCGTCGATCGTGGCGTCGATCGGAACAGCGGCGCGTGGCAGCGATTCCCGTCGAACTCAGGTTCTGAATCGCGGCCGAATGGCAATGCAGGACCGAGCCGTGATCGTTCCAGCGGACCGCCGAGCAAGCCAAGCCTGGAGCTGAACAAACCGATCGTGACACCACGGAGTTCGCCGTCACCCTCTCGCGGACCGGACATGCGCAACGAGCGCAGCGGCCCGCCTCAGTCAATGTCGCGCGGCGACGAGCCACGCGGTGGGGGATCATATGGTGGTGGCGGTCGTGAACGTGGCGGAGGACCATCTGGAGGATATGAACGCAGCGCTGGCGGAGGCGGTGGCGGCAGCCACGAACGCGGTGGTGGTAGTGGTGGCGGAGGCGGAGATCGGAGCTCGAAGTCGGGTTCCAACCCGAAGAACCGCTAGACAAGCTTTCTTCATGCAGTGTGTACCCAAACAGCAGAAAGGCTGCGGAACATCGCAGCTTTTCTGTTTTATCGCCATAGCGTGAATGACACCTATGCGAGGAAGGGCGAAAGGTCAGGGGCTGAAGCCAAAATCGCTGTTTGTCGCGGCATAAGTAAACTCGTGCCGATAGCGAAATAATTATTTGGCTTTAGAGAGTTCGTAAGAACAAGTTGCGTTTACGACAATTGCATCCACCTTTGAAACAAGTATCAGGGCACGGCTTTAGCCGGGCCGTGCGAGCTTTAGATCATTTGGGCTTTATCCCCTGTGGCCTTCTCACTCCCCTTCGTACACCGATTCTTCGGGGGCGTCAGTAAAGCTTTCGAAATCGAGCTTGTAACCGTCAGGATCGGTCACGGCTGTTACCCACATTGAGTTGCCCACAAACGGACGTTTCGCTTCAATGCCACGAGCACGGATTTCGCGATAAATCGCAAGCGCATCCCGGCACTGAAAGCAGACAGAAACACCCACTCCGTGCTTCTCGGATGCCGGCGGCTGATGGCCGGGCTTCGGCGGGCCATACTCCTGAAGCATAATCGCGGCGTCGCCAATCTTCAGCCAGCACCAGCGCAGCTTGCCTTCGTCAATCCACTTCTTGGTCATCTCAAAGCCCAGGCCATCCACATAAAAGCGAAGAGATCTCTCCATGTCGTTGACCATGAGGAACGGCACGGCTTGCTGAACGTTGGCGGATGTTTGTTTGTTCGGGAGCGTTGAGGCGGAGGACATATTTAGCTCGACTCCGGGTTGATTTAGACGGCGATCTTTTAGATGCTACCTGAAAATTGCAAAAACGTGCACCAGCCTGCCGCTCTTTAGTAAGCTATTAACGCATGGCCACTGATAACTCTTTCGACATCGTAAGCAAAATCGACCTCCAGGAAGTTACCAACGCGATTCAGCAGGCGCTGAAGGAGGTACACACCCGGTTTGACCTGAAGGACTCGAAGTCGGAGATTGAGCTGGAAGGCAAGGACGCCATCATCATGAACTCAGCCGATGAATACAAGCTCAAGGCCGTCACGGAGATTCTCCAGAACAAGCTGGTCAAACGCGGTGTTCCGCTGAAGGGCTTGACCTACGGGACGGTTGAACCGGCTTCAGGCTCACGCGCGCGGCAGAAGATCACCATGCAGCAGGGAATCCCGACGGAGAAGGCCAAGGAAATTGTGCGGGTGATAAAGGATTCGAAGAAGAAGGCACAGGCTTCGATCCAGGGAGACACGGTCCGCGTCAGCAGCAAGGACCGTGACACGTTGCAGGAAGTGATCGCTCTATTGAAAGGCCACGATTTCGGGATTGACATGCAGTTCACTAATTACCGCAGCTAAAAATCAGCAGTGAAGGGACATCGTTGAGTTCACCGGCCACAGGTAACGTCAAAGAAGTATTTGAGCTGCTGCGTGACGACCTGGCAGCGATTGAGCGTGAGTTCGGGCGCGATACGGTATCAAATGTCCGCGCCATCACCGATATCGGTGAGCACCTGCGTGCAGGCGGCGGCAAGAGAATACGTCCGGCACTGCTTCTGCTGGCAGCCAAACTCTTCCCACACGAAGAACGCTCCGCCATCTGCCTGGGCGCCGTGGTGGAGGTTATCCACACGGCAACGCTCGTCCATGATGACATTATTGACGAGGCAAAGACACGGCGCGGTCGTCCCGCCGCCAATACGCAATGGGGCAATTCCAAGTGTGTGCTGGCCGGCGACTGGCTTTACATGCAGGCATTCAAAATTGCCGTGCAGGAACGGAACTTCAAGATACTTGACGTGCTGATTGAGCTCACCCAGCAAATGGTGGAAGGCGAGCTGCTCCAGATGGAGAAACTCGGCAAATGCATCTCGCTCGATGAGCATTTTGACCTGATCTTCCGCAAGACGGCGTGTCTGTTCTCCGTGTCCATGCGGATGGGAGCTCTGCTGGGCAACGCCACCGATGATCAGGAAGCCCGGCTGGGCGAATACGGCCGCCACCTCGGTCTGGCATTCCAGATCGTGGATGACGTTCTGGATTTGACTGCCTCAGAAGAAGTTCTGGGCAAGCCCGTGGCCAGCGATCTGCGCGAAGGCAAGGTGACCATGGCTGTTATCCACGCCCTGGAAAGATGCACTCCGGCTGAGCGCAAACTGGTGGAGACCGTCCTGGAAGAGCGTGCCTTTGTGAGTGTTCAGCATGAGCAGATTCTCGATATCCTGAACAAATATGGCTCCATTCAATACGCCCACGACGAGGCTGCAACCCATGCAGCCAAAGCCCGCAACGCCATCTGCACCTTTCCGGATTCGGAAATCAAGCGTGCCCTGCTGATGATTCCGGAGTTTGTGGTGGAGAGAAACAGCTAGGCCGGCTTTCAGAGTTGGATTCTGTGTTGTCATCCTGAGCGCAGTCGGAGCGCATGCGAACGACGTAGTCGAAGGATCTATGTATTTGCTGGTGCTCATCACTGCCTCGGTATGCGAGACAAAGTGTCAGGGCACGACTTTTTAGTGCGCCCGAATAGCAATTGAATCCCAATGTACACGGACCATATACTTACCTTATGAGCATTACAGCAGTCATAGTCGATGACGAGCAGCTTGCCCGTGACGAGCTAAGCTTCCTCCTGAAGTCCATGGACGATGTGAACATCCTGGCGCAGGGGCGCAACGGCCTGGAAGCTGTCACCCTGGTGAAAGACCACAATCCTGACCTGCTCTTCCTCGACGTGCTCATGCCCGGACTGGATGGCTTTGGCGTCCTCAAGAAACTGATCGATAAAAAGGTCCCGCTGCCGCAAATCGTTTTTGCCACCGCCTTTGATCAATACGCGGTGAAGGCTTTCGAAGTAAACGCCATCGACTACCTGCTCAAACCGTTCGACAAAAAGCGTGTGGCGCAGGCCGTGGAGAAAGTTCGAAAACGTGTACAGTCGACCGCATCCGCGGACGGCGACAAGCTGGACGCATTAATGAAGATGATGGAAGCGCAGAAGCCGCAGAACTCCAAGGTGCTCCTGCGTTCTGCGGGAAGGCTTTTCCTGGTCGACCAGAAAGACGTGTGCTACGCCTCCATTGAAGACGGTATCATCAGCGTGGTGGCTACAACGCAGGAAGGCCAATCCAACTGCCGCACACTGGAAGAGCTGCTGGAGGATCTTGATCCCGGCATGTTCTGGCGGGCCCACCGGTCTTTTGTGGTGAACATCAACCGGATCAAAGAAGTGGTGCCCTGGTTCAAGAGCTCATACCAGCTGCGCATGGACGATCGCAAGCAAACCGAAATCCCGGTAAGCCGCGCCCAAACCAAACGCCTGCGTGAGCTGTTTGGACTGTAGCTTTTAGTTTTAAATCCCGAGCCGAGCGAGGGATCCCTATGGCCTGGGAGAAGTGTCACTGACGAATTCAATCACGAATCACAAATCAGAAATTTGAAATCTTAAACTGCCTTCCTCGCTTCCGGCGTAACCTTAAATTCCAGGCGTTTCGCGCCCCGTAGCGCCGTCACTCGTGTATTCACGCCGATTTGGTCTTCGCCCAGAAATTTGTGAAGCTCATCCACGCCTTCCACCGATTCGCCATTCACCGCAACAATCACGTCGCCTTCCTGTAACCCCGCTTTGGCTGCGGGGCTGCCCGCTTCAGCACCTAGCACCAGTGCCCCGGACAAATGTTTCAAGTCATAATGCCGGGCAATGGTCTTGTTGAGCGGCGCTGTTTGCGCCTGAACGCCGATGTATCCACGCCGCACCACGCCGTCCCTGATCAATTTGCCGGCAATGAACTTCGCGGTGTTGACGGAGATGGCAAAGCACAGTCCCTGAGCAGGTAGAATGGTTGCTGTGTTCACGCCAACGACCTCGCCGTTGGCGTTCACCAGCGGGCCGCCGGAGTTTCCCGGGTTCAACGCCGCGTCAGTCTGTATGACATCGTCAATCAGCCTGCCTGACTGCGACCGCAGGCTTCTGCCGAGCGCGCTCACCACGCCGGCGGTCACGGTGTATTGAAAGCCATATGGGTTGCCAATCGCGACCACGAGTTGACCTACGCGAATGCGGCGCGAATCGCCCAGCCTGACTGCCGAGAGCCCGAGTGCGTCAATGCGCAGAACGGCAAGATCGGTATCCGGATCCTCGCCTATCAACTGCGCCACGCACTCGCCAGAATCGGGCGTGATCACCTTGATATGTTCGGCCCCGTGGACCACGTGGCTATTGGTAATGAGAAATCCATCTGGTGTAAAGACAAAACCAGACCCGCTGCCACCGCGCCCGCGTGCTGATTCAACCTGTATGCGCACCACAGACGGACTCACTGATTCGGCAACGCGGGTAACAACTTGCGAATATGCGTCCAGCGCCTCGGCTTCACCGGGGACGTTTGAGCCCGGCAACGCTTCGGATGGAGGAGCAGAAATAAAAGAAACTATTTCACCCATGATGCATTGGATAGTAGCCACTCGTAAAAAGATTCAGCACGCGCTTTATCCCGAGCTTTGCGAGGGAACGCTGTTTTTTCTCTAATCCCGAGCGAAGCGAGGGATCCCTATGGTTACTGCGCTTTGACTACCGAGTTGGCATTTGCTTGTGGATCACGGGCACTCCTGCCCGTGGCTGTTCATCCAGAGGGATCCCTACAATTTTCCAGGATCGATTCTCCACACTTTCCCGCCCCGCAGATCCGTTAGCCAGATTGACCCATGCCCGGCACGAACACTATCACCACCCGCGCCTGCCCATTGACTGACATTGGAGTTGGTCGCGGCGTCAATCCTCGTGACCGGAAATTGTTCCAGCGTCGCCCAGACTGCATTAAACCCAAATGCGATCTCCCCGCCTTTACCTGCGAGTCCCGCTGGTATGTCGGCCAAACGACGGTTGCTCATGGCGTCCACTCGCGTAACCGTGCCGTCACCTTGATTCAATGTCCATATGGAACCCGCACCTGCCGTCAGGAATCTGGGATTCTTGCCTACGGTAATGCGGGCAAGAATGCGGTTTGTTCTGGGACTTATTTTGGTGAGCACACTGTGCTCGGTTGAGGTGATCCAGACATAGCCGGCAAAAAATATCGGACAGAATGACCCGGAAGGAACTGCGATGGTTGCGACCACCTTGTTCGTCCGTGGGTCGACCCGCGCCAACAGTCCTGCACTGCTGCTGGCCATCCACACGCTGCCGAATCCAGCCGTAATGCCGCCTTCTGAATCCGCGGGCGCCACGGCGATTGTCGCCTGAATTTTGCCGCTCTTCAGAGAGACCCGGACCAGCTCATGGCTGCCGCAACTGGGAATCCATAGACTGCCAAAGGCAGCCACCAGACCGGAGCAAGGTTCCTTTACGTCGACGGTGAAGCCGACGGTATTATCTTTCGCGCGTAACTGCTTGACCTGATTTTTGGATGAGATCGTCACCCACACAGCGTCAGTGGTAACCGCCATCCAATCCGGATCGCCGCCCACGTCAAAGGTTGCAACCGGCTTTAACTCCGCCATGCTCTTGCGGATGCCGGACTGCGCTCCCGTGGCTTTGATAGCCGATGTATCAGCGGGCTGCTGCCCTTCGATAGAGCAATTCATCGAAGACAAGCTCAACAAGATGAATGACATATAGATCCGCCGATAGAAACTATGGGAGTACATGGGTTGCAGTATCTCCCAATATGGGCGAACTCGCAGCAAGGAACGTATTCCTCGGTGTGCCTCCGTATCCTCTCTCACAAATGTTCTGGGTGCTTCAAGATTCGTTCGTGAGCCTTCGTGTCCTTGGTGGTTATGTGTTTTCCTGTTACGGGTACACGCAGCCGATGGCGGCTCCGTTCCAGCGGTTTCCTCCGTGTTCCTCTGTGTCCTCCGTGCTAAAAGCTCCATAGGCTACAATTTGCATCGTGAAACCTCTGCAAGGGAAGACCGTACTGATCACGGGCGGCGCTAAGCGACTCGGCCGCGCCATGGCGATCGCGGCCGCTGAGGCCGGAGCCAACGTGGCTTTCACCTATCTGAACTCCAAGGACGAAGCTCACGGGGTGCTTACGGATATCCAAGCCTTGGGCGTGAAGGGCCTTACCGTCACGTGCGATGTCCGTTCCGAAAGCAGCATCCAAAAGGCAGTCGCTGCTGTAATAAAAAAGTTCAATGCGATTGACGTGCTCATCAACAACGCCGGCGTGTTCGAAACCGCGCCTCTTGAAGACATCTCTGCAGAACGATGGGACACCGTCTTCGCGACGAATGTCCGCGGACCGTTTCTGATGTCGCAGCACTGCCTGCCTGCGTTGCGAAAGTCACGTGGTCGAATCATTCATCTGGGTTCGCTGGGCGGTATCAAGCCGTGGATCACCCACGCGCATTACTGCGCGTCCAAAGCTGCGTTGCACATGCTGACGCGGGTGATGGCCAAGGCCCTGGCCCCAGAAGTCACCGTAAACTGCGTAGCGCCGGGAATGATCTCTGCAAACAAAGCTGACGGTGATGCCAAACTGCTGAAGCGCACCGCTGAACGCACGCCCATGTGTCGTAATGGCGCGCCTGAAGATGTTGTGAGCGCTGTGATGTACTTTGCCACGGCCCCGCAATTTATCACCGGGCAGATTCTTACCGTGGATGGCGGACTTTCCCTCGCCTGACCCGACACCAAGACTGCTTGCCGCCAGCACGGATATAATCAGCCTCGATCGCAATGAATGACGTCATCATCCGTCCGGCAAAGTTAGAAGATCTCCCGCGCCTTACCGAGATTTACAACCACTACGTGGTGACCAGGCCGATCACTTTCGATCTTGAACCCTACACCGTTGAAAAACGAAAGCCATGGTTTGAGCAATTTGCTAACACGGGCCGGTATCGTCTACTGGTGGCGGAAGCGGACGGGCTGGTGATCGGATACGCGGGGACAACGCGCTTTCGTCCCAAGCCGGCGTACGACACAACTGTCGAAACCACTATTTACCTGAGCTCCGAGTCGGCCGGTAAAGGCGTGGGCAGCCGTTTGTATGCCGCGCTGTTTGCGGCGCTGGCCAATGAAGATATCCATCGCCTTGTGGCGGGTTATGCGATCCCGAATCCGGCGTCCCAGGCGCTGCATGAGCGGTTTGGCTTTCAGCTGGTGGGCATTTTCCGCGAAAACGGACGCAAGTTCGGCCGCTACTGGGACGTGGCCTGGTCTGAGCGCCCGTTGCGGCTGGAACCAGACAAGTAAGAAGCTCGACGGCAAAAAGCCGTGGGGGCTCAATGCCGCTTGAAGTACTGCACATCCCGTTCGTGTTCCCTGGCTTTTTCCACGGATGAGAACGTTCCCAGATTGCGACGCTTGCCGGTTTTGGGATTCTTCTTGCGCGAATAAAGACGGTATTCCCCGGATTTCAGTTTACGGATCATATGAAATTTGGATGGCTTTTTGGCACAAAATGCGGCCCGGGAAGGTGGATGGCTGTCCGTTTTCGCACGCGCTTTCCCACAAACGATCACAGAGGCTCCCCGTTCCAGTGATCAGACCATCGCAAACCGCTGTATTTCCGTGGGCATAATGGCTTCCAGCAATGGTAGAGATGTTGCTCTTACCGTACCAACGGTCGGCGCTAACGCCCGACATCACAATCCTGGTGGATGGAGAAAACAACATGGCGAAGGTTGAACGTATTCGTGAACTGGTGACCGGATCGGTTGATTTGGAATATGTGCGGCAGAAGACGGAAGCCGGCTGGAAGCTGGTGGCCATGGAATGGCGTCGTGAACTGCCGGGCGACGACCTTGAGCAGCCGATCATCGTAGAAGAGATTCCTTACGGGTTGCGTGTAGCCGGTGATTGCAGCCGGCTGGAGGAAGATCCTGACGAGCGCGAGGTGCTGGTCCAGATGATGGAGCTGATTGTGCAGGATTATTCCATCACCCTGGTGGCTTCAGAGCTCAACAAACGGCGCCTGCGTACCCGCAGTGGAAGCGTGTGGACGCCCGTATCCGTATTCAACATGCTGCCGCGTTTGATTGAGGTTGGCCCCCAGATCTTCACCAGCGATGAATGGGACAGACGCAAGCAACGTCTGCTCAACCTTGTTTAGAAGGCCAGTGTTTAAAGCCCCGGTGTTTAAGGCACGGGTGCGCTGACGCGCGGCTCTAACGTCCCGTACAATTTGTAGCGTAATGAGAACGGGGCAAATTCAATGACCGCCGACCAGCGCACCGTCTTTCTTTTTGATGTCGACAACACGCTACTGAACAATGACCGGGTGACCGCCGATCTCAAGAATTACCTGGAGAAACAGGTTGGCCCTGAGCGCCAGCAACACTACTGGGATTTCTTCGAGCAGATTCGCACGGAGCTTGGCTACGCTGATTACCTCGGCGCTCTGCAGCGCTATCGCATTGAATATCCGCGCGACCCCAGCCTGCTGACGGTTTCCCATTTTCTTATCAATTATCCGTTCGCAAACCGGCTCTATCCTGATTCGCTGGACGCGCTGGAGTACGTGAAGCACTGGGGCGACGCGGTGATCCTGTCTGATGGCGACGTTGTCTTCCAGCCGCTCAAAATCGAACGTTCAGGCATTGCGGAGAGCGTGGACAGAAAAGTCCTGATTTATATCCACAAAGAACAGGAGCTGCGGGACGTGGAACAGCGCTTTCCAGCCGATCACTACGTCCTCATTGATGATAAGCTGCGCATCCTTACGGCGGTGAAGAAAGTTTGGGGCAACAAGGTCACCACGGTCTTTCCGCGCCAGGGACATTACGCTCTGAATACAAAGCTGGTGGACAGCCTGCCACCGGCGGACATTACCATTCAGAGGATCGGCGACCTGATGGGCTGTTCCGGTGAGCAGTTGCTGGCCGTTGCCAGAAAATAACGGTGTGTGGTGTTACTATTTCGAGTCGCCCCCACACCCGAAATAGACGGAGGTTTTACCGTATGCCGAAATTTGTTATCGAACGTGATCTGCCCGGCGCAGGCAGCCTCAAGCCGCGGGAGTTGAATGCCATTTCACAGAAATCGTGCGGAGTCCTGAAGAACATGGGCCCGCAGATTCAGTGGGTGCACAGCTACGTCACGCAGGACAAGATCTACTGCATCTACATCGCGCCGGACGAAAAGACCGTTCGCGAGCATGCCAGCCAGGGTGGCTTTCCGGCCAACCGTGTCTCCGAAATCAAGACCATGATTGATCCCACCACGGCTGAGGCCTAGTTTCTTTTCACCGCGATACCCTGAATTTCAAACCGGGCGTCGAACAGCAGTTTTCCCGATCCCAGAAACGCCCGCGCCGGATATCCATCTTTGAAGTAGGTGCGATACACAGCATTGAATTCGTCGAACAGACTCACGTCCGAGCAGAATATCTGTAGAGACACGAGATCGTTCATGGTCAAACCAGCGGTTTGCAGGGTTCGCTGGAAAGCTTCCAGCATCATCCGGGCTTCGTCGGTGGCGTTGGCTGGCGTCCGTCCGGTGGCAGGATCCAGGCCAAGATGTCCGCTGAGGTAAAGCGTTTCACCAGCCCACACGGCATCGCTGAAGGGAAGATCGGCTTTTTCAGTACGTGCTGAACGAATGCGTGTGCGATCCGCCGCCGCTAAGCCAATGCCCAGCGCTGAAATGCCTAGCATCAACAGATGTGTATGAATCAAGAATGCCTCCCGCAGGACTTCCGGAATTACCTAATTGATTTTAGCTGGGTTTGATTTTGATGGCAGGGCAGTTGGGCGTGCCCAGGGACAGAATTCGATCCCGGATGGTAGTGCGCACCTGGGTCAACGCTCGTTTGTTATCCAGTAACTGGAAGCCGGAATGAGCGCCGATAGTCAGTGAGTAGATTTCAAAAGCGAACTGCTGGGCATCTACTGAAGCTTTCAGGTGCCGGGCTTTGATGGCGCCTTCCACCGACCGCTCCAGCACTCCCATCCAGCCTCTCATCGATTCAACAATGGCGTCGCGTACCGCGCCCGGGCGGCTGTCAAACTCGAAGGAAGCGGCGGCAAAGAAGCATCCGCCCTTGAAGACTTTGCCCTCAACGTAATCGAGGAAATTGACGAACAACTGCCACATGCGCGGAACACCCTGTGGCATTTCCAGCGCAGGACGAATCACATGCTCGATAAAGATTTCCCCCGCCATGCCCACAGTAGCTAATTGCAGATCTTCCTTGGAACCGAAGTGAGCAAACAACCCGCTCTTGCTCATCTTCAACTCGTCTGCCAGCCGTCCAATGGTCAGGCCCTGTAATCCTTCAACGGAAGCAATGTCCACTGCCACACGCAGAATGCTTTCGCGCGTGCGTTCGCCTTTGGGCGCACGAGGCTTTTGCGGCTTGGAAATAGTCGCTGGCATCACGTTCACTATACTTTCACAAATATAATAGCACGAACGTTCGTTTTTGTGTGATACTGTTTGTCGATGTACCCAGAGGGTCTATGAAGATTGCGTTGTCAGCCCCCACCTCTCTGCTGTTGTTCCTTCTGCTGTCCGTCGCCGGGATGGCGAGAGCGGAAGATATTCCCCTTCAGCGTTGTGACCGCCTACCCGTAGTCCAGGTCCGCATCGGTAGTTCTGATTTTCTGTTCCTGGTGGACACCGGCGCTACGTCAATGCTCAATCTCAAGTCTTTCCCGCATGGCGACGCTACACATGTTTCCGTGAGTTCGTGGACGGGTACGGTTGACGCCAAAGCGCAAAATATTCTAATCCCCGAGCTGATCGTCGGACTTCATCATGTGCACAATCTCCGGCTGCCGGCCGTTGATCTTTCCCAGATTGGCCGGGCCTGCGGACGCCAGATTGATGGGATTGTGGGAGTGGATCTCCTCGGTCAACTCGGAGCTACTGTCGATATCAAAAACCAGACCGCGCACCTGGCCGACACGCGCTCAGAAGAAGCGCGCATTGCGGAGCTGCATGAACAGCTTGCGAGTTGTGAAGAGGCGTTCAACCGGGCCGATGAGAAGCAGTTCCAGGAATGCCTTGCACCCCACGTGGTGGTATTTACGGCCGCGGGTGATTACTACGGACGCGAGGCCAGCATGGAGTATTACCACAAGCGTTATTTCACGCACGATCCGCCGGCGCGGCTGCTGAGTACCGCACGCGCACATCACGCGATAGGCGATGCTATCTGGGTGGAATATGACATGCGCATCATGCTGGGAACGCAGGTCATCAACGCGCGTGGCACCGCGCTGTGTGAGAAGTCCGGCGGCCGCTGGCGCATCGTGCACATGAACCATTCAGCGCCCCCGCCTGACAGCACCCAGGCAAAATCGGCAGCAAGTAACTAGAAGTGATCTGATCAATTGTTTTGAAAGGGCACAGCTTCAGCTGTGCCGTTAAATACCGATAAAACCTGGGCTTGAGAGACTGCGTGAGAACAAAGCTGATTTTTGATAATTGGATCTTCGAGACAAGTATCAGGGCACGGCTTTAGCCGGGCCGATAGCAGCCCCCAAACTCCCGCGACTCGATGCGAGCGAAGCGAATGAGAGTCGCACAACGTAGCGGGACCGCGCAGTCTTCGTCGGGTCGCTTTTGTTGCTTTGTGACAAGGTAAAATGCATGCCAATGACCGCAACTAAACTCAAGAGGCTCCTGAGCGTTTACGCGCCGTACCTCGGCGCAGGAGTGCGCGTGACGCACATTGCGGACGATTTCCTGACCGTCCACGTAGAGATGCCCTTGCGCTTCTATAACCGAAATTATGTGGGAACACATTTCGGCGGGTCTCTGTACTCCATGTGCGACCCGTTCTACATGCTCATGCTCATCAACGTGCTCGGCCCTGAATACATCGTCTGGGACAAATCAGCCGCCATTCGATTCAAACGTCCTGGCAAGGGAACGGTAAAAGCCATTTTCCAGATTCCGGCCGAACGACTCGCGGAAATCAGGTCGGCCGCCGATAGTAACGGCAAAGTGGAACCTCAGTTTCAAGTCCTGGTCACGGATTCAGAAGGCCAGGTTGTCGCCGAAATCGACAAGCTGCTTTATGTGCGCAAGAAAGACAAGAAGGCAACTAGCGCTGGCTGATGAACGCCTTCACCACAATAGCGCGCGGATCGCGGCCCAGAGGAATCATGGTTTCCATCACGGGTATGTCCGGCTGGGGACTCCCCTTGCGATCAATCAATGACAGCACTGACAGGTCGCCACTGGCGGTGTTTACCACCAGCAGCATCAACTGGCTCGGCGATATTGCCATGCTTTCCGGATGGCTGCCCACCGCAATCGCATGCAGCAGCCTGCCAGTATCAATGCTGTAAACCGCGACCGAATCCGACCCAAAGTTGGTTACGTACAGCAGGGAATTGTCAGGCGTGACCATGGCACGTACAGGGTGATCGCCAATCAGGAAAGTGTTGTTCACCTCATTGGCGCCGGTCACGATTTCAGAGATGGAGCTTGCGTCGTAATTGCAGATGAAAACTTCGCCGCCATCTGGTTTCACCGCGATTTGCAGCGGTGTTTGTCCCACATCCAGCAGCGCAAGCAGGCGGGCTTCTTTCAGGTCCACCGCGGCAATCTGCCTGGAGTCACTGCAAGCCACAAACACTTTGCTTGAATCCGGAACAATGCCCAGATCAACCGGTTTCGCGCACGTTTTAATTTTGGCCCGTACTTCCAGTGTGCCCGTATCTACCAGGCCAATCGCGTTCTCGTCATTGAGAGTCACAATCACCAGCTTGCCGTCAGGCGTCAACTTGGCCATGTTGCTGCCGCCGCCCACGCCGACTGTCTTGATCACCTTGCGCTGGTCCAGATCGATGACGGAGAGATTCGCCGATCCGGAGTTTGCTACATACGCGCGTTTGCCATCGCGAGAGACCTCCACAAAGTATGGAGCGCGCTGCACCCCAATAGTCGCCACCACTTTGTTGCTCTCGGCGTCAATCACGCTTACGTTGTTTGACTCGGTGTTGGCAACGTAGATTTCATTCTTCCTGGGATTGGTGGCCAGGCCTGTGGGACTTTTTCCCACGGGCACAATGGCTTGTACTCGAAGCCCTCGCAGATCTACCACTGTTACGTTGTTGCTTCCGCCATTGCTGATGTAGGCGTACTCGCGGAAGTTGGCGACTGGCTCTGGTGTCTCTTTACAGCCACTCAGGCCCAGCAGGAACACACTAAGGATGCACAACTGCCTGATAAAGGTGAAGGACTTGGCGCTCAATTAGTTTCCGGCCTTCGCTACCGCAGGCTGTTTCAATGGCTCTTGAACGTTGCGATGCACCACAGGCGCAATCTGGCGGACCTCAGCCATCAGTTCGTCAAACTGTTCAGGGAAGACAGATTGTGCGCCATCTGAAAGCGCCCGGTCAGGGTCGTTGTGCACTTCCACGATCAGGCCATCAGCTCCCACGGCCACGGCAGCCCGTGAAAGTGGCAGGACTTTGTCGCGTTTGCCTGTGCCATGACTCGGATCTACAACGATTGGCAGATGGCTCAGCTTCTGCACGGCCGGAACAATGCTCAGGTCCAGAGTGTTGCGGGTATGGTCGGCAAAAGTGCGCACACCGCGCTCGCACAGGATTACCTGATAATTGCCTTCGCTCATGATGTATTCCGCAGCCATCAGAAACTCTTCCAGTGTTGCGGACATTCCCCGCTTCAGCAGCACCGGCTTGCGCATGCGGCCGGCTTTTTTGAGCAGGGAAAAGTTCTGCATGTTGCGGGCGCCGATCTGTATACAGTCAGCATATTCGGCAACCAGATCAAGCGATTCGTTGTCAATCGCCTCCGTCATGATCATCAGTCCAAAGCGCTCGCGAACCTCTGCCAGGATCTTCAAAGCATCTTCGCCAAGACCCTGGAACGCATACGGTGACGTGCGCGGCTTGTAGGCTCCGCCGCGGAAGAATCTAGCGCCTGCTTTGGCAACGCGTTCGGCCACGGCAAATGCCTGCTCGCGTGATTCAATCGAACATGGCCCTGCTATGATGCCGAGATCACGCCCTCCGAACGTACCATCCGAGCCGGGGAAACGCACCACGGTGTCTTCTTCCTTCACATCGCGGCTCACCAGCTTGTACGGCTTGCTTACGACGATGACTTCCTGCACACCGGACATCTCTTCCAGCGTGCCTGCCTCCATGGCCCCTTTGTTGCCGGTAATGCCAATGGCCGTCCGCTGCGCGCCGGGAATGGCATGCGCGCGGTACCCAAGACTCTCAACCCGTTCACAGACGGCGCGCACCTGCTCTTCGCTGGCATGCGCCTTCATCACTACTAACATTCAGCCTGACCTCGTGGAATAGTCAGTTTACTGTGATTCGGCCTTCAGGGGCAATCTAAACCCTGCGAGTTAGCGTGTTAGAATCAGTCGTTTAGCGCATGCCGTCCAATAAAGAAGCAGGTTCAGAAGTAGCCCGGCGCAAGCTCAGCCTGAAAGATGTCCTGTTGTGGTCCAAGGGTGATCCGCCTCCGCCGGGGCCGCGCCGCGTCGGCATACATACTTCGACTTCGGGCGGCCTTGCCATGGCAGCCGAACGCGCCTATCGCCTGGGCGCCAACACTTTTCAGATATTTTCATCCAGCCCCAGGCAGTGGAAGCCCTATGAACTGGCCGGCTCGCAGCGCGATGAGATGCGACGGTTACGTGATCAATACCGCATCGGGCCGCTGGTGATTCATACAAGTTATCTGGTGAATCTCGCCAGTGCAACGGCGGAGTTTCATCGTAAATCGGTGTCAGCCTTCCGCGGGGAACTGGAGCGTGCTCTCGCCCTCTGCGCAGACTATCTCGTTCTCCATCCCGGATCGTTTCGCGGGCGCAGTCGGGAAGAAGGCTTGCGGCTGGTTGCTGAATCGATTGCCGAGTCAGCCCAGGGCCTGAACATCGAAAAATCCAACCTTAAAGTATTACTTGAGAACACCGCGGGGGCTGAATTTTCGCTCGGTGGATCGTTTGATCAGGTGGCGCATCTATTGGAGTACCTTAAACCAGTCTGTCCCGCTGGCGCCTGCATTGACACCTGCCACACACATGTTTCTGGTTACGACATTGTCTCCGACGCCGGATGGCATGAAACCATGCGCCAGCTCGATGAAAGTATCGGTTTAGGGAATGTTCACGTATGGCATTGCAATGACGCGAAAGACGCGCGCGGCTCCAAACGCGACCGGCACGAGCATATTGGGAAGGGAACCATTGGCCTGGAACTGTTTCGGCGGCTTCTCAATGACCCGCGTACGGAACATGCGGCGTTTATCGCCGAAACGCCGATTGACGATCCTGGGGACGATTTGCGAAACATCGAAACGTTAAAATCATTGGTGAAAGTCCCCACCACCAAGGTTCCGATAAAACGCAAAAGGGCATAAAATCAAACATGGCTGAAACACAGGACATTCCCGCCAATCCATCACAACGGCAAAATACTGAAGACCGTTATGATCCGCAGCGCATAGAAGAGAAGTGGCAGGCCCGCTGGCAGGCCGATCCTAAACTCTTTGCCGCCGACCCGCCCGATAGCCAGCGCAAGAAATACTACGTGCTGGAAATGTTGCCTTATCCCTCCGGCGTGCTGCATATGGGACACGTGCGGAATTACGCCATTGGCGATGCGCTTGCCCGCTACATGTGGATGCAGGGCTGCAACGTGCTTCATCCCATGGGCTGGGACGCGTTTGGCCTTCCCGCCGAAAATGCCGCCATCAAGAACAATGTTCCACCCAGGCAGTGGACGCTCCAGAACATCGTGCACATGAAGAAGCAGATGGGGCGTCTCGGCTTCACCTATGACTCCTCGCGGGAAATCACCACCTGATTACCGGAATACTACCGTTTGAACCAGTGGTTTTTCCTCAAGCTTTATGAGAAGGGCCTTGCCTATCGCAAGAACAGCAAGGTGAACTGGTGCCCGGATTGCGCTACCGTGCTTGCCAATGAGCAGGTGGTCGGCGGCATGTGCTGGCGTCATGAAGAGACGCCGGTGATTCAGCGCGAGCTTGAGCAATGGTTCGTACGCACTACCAACTATGCCGACGAATTGCTCGACGGCATCGACAAGCTTGAAGGCTGGCCGGAAAAAGTGCGGACCATGCAGCGCAACTGGATCGGCCGCAGCGAAGGCGCGCTGGTTGATTTCAAGATCGACGAACCCACCAGTCCGGACTGCGACAAGATCTCAGTATTCACCACACGCATAGACACTATCTATGGCGCGACGTCAATCCAGCTTGCGCCTGAACACCCGCTGGTGGCGGACTTGATTGGCGATGATCCTAACCTTCACGCAAAGGTTGAAGAATTGATCAATGAGCAGAACCGGGCTAAAGAATCAGGCCAGGTGGAAGCTCTTGAAAAGCACGGTGTATTCATCGGACGCTATGCCATCAATCCGTTCAATGAAGAGAAGGTCCCCATCTGGGTGGCGAACTATATCCTCATGGGCTATGGCACTGGCGCCATCATGTCCGTTCCGGCGCATGATGAACGCGATCACGAATTCGCAACGAAGTACGGCATTGACATACGCGTGGTGATTCTGCCGCGTCGCGTCGGCGAACCACCGCCTTCCGGTGAGGCTGAAAAGCGAATGCTTCCGTACACGCACAAAGACAGCTTGCTCATCAACTCCGGGCCGTTCAATGAGCTTTCCAATGAGGAAGCTATCAAGCAGATGACGGTCTATGCAGAGAAGCACGGCTTTGGCAAAGCGACGGTAACCTATCGCTTGAAGGATTGGGGAATTTCTCGCCAGCGTTACTGGGGCACGCCGATTCCGATGCTTTACTGCGAAAAACATGGCGTTGTTCCCGTGCCTGAAAACCAACTCCCGGTGCTCTTGCCGGACAATGTGCCCATCACGCTCGAAGGCGGTTCTCCCCTCGCTCATATCCCTGAGTTCGTGAATGCCACGTGTCCCAAATGCGGCGGCCCGGCGCGTCGTGAAACGGACACAATGGACACCTTCGTTGATTCGTCCTGGTATTTCTATCGTTACACCAGCGCCCACATCAATGATCGGCCGCTTGATACTGCCGCGGTCGACTACTGGTTCCCGATTGACCAGTACATCGGCGGCGTTGAACACGCCATCCTGCACTTGATTTATTCGCGCTTCTGGACCAAGTTCATGCGCGACCTTGGACTCGTTAAAAATGACGAGCCGGCAGAGCGCCTCTTTACCCAGGGCATGGTGATCAAAGACGGCGCCAAGATGTCCAAGAGCAAGGGCAACGTCGTTTCGCCGGACGAGATGGTCGCGCGCTACGGCGCTGACTCAACCCGTATGTACGCGCTCTTTGCCGCTCCGCCTGATCGCGATCTTGATTGGCAGGAAGCCGGAGTTGAAGGCGTTCATCGCTTCCTTGGACGCGTGTATCGTTTCGTGATGCGCCACGCTGCTGCCGCGCAGAACTCTGGACGTAAAGACGTTGCACCAGAATCTCAACCTGGAGACGGGGCACGCTCCGTCTCCGGCGAAGCCGGCTCAACGAAAGTCCGCCAGGTCCAGCGCAAACTTCACCAGACCATCAAGCGCATCACTGACGATTTCCAGGGGCGCTGGCACTTCAACACCTGCGTTGCGGCGATTATGGAGTTCGTCAACGAACTCTACGGTGCCGAAGACGAGATTGCAGCAGGGAAGTTTCCCCCAGCCGTCCTTGCCGATGTACAGCGCAACCTTGTACTTTTGCTGGAACCCTTCGCGCCTTACCTTGCCGGCGAACTCTGGGAAGTGCTCGGTGAGAAGAGCAACCTTCTCCGTCAACCCTGGCCGGTTTTTGATGCGGCCCTCGCCAAGGAAGACGAGATCGAATATGTCGTTCAGGTTAATGGCAAGATCAGAGCCCGTTTTTCCGTCCCTGTGGACAGCTCAGAAGACGTGGTTCATGAGCGCGCCCTGGCCGACGAGAAAGTTAAGGCAGCACTTGAAGGCAAGCAGACCGTCAAGCTCATCGTGGTGCCGGGCAAGCTCGTGAACATTGTGGTGAAGTAGGCATGTTTGAAAGCGGACGGGTGCTTTGGATCGGCATCGGGCTTCTCCTGACAGGGTGCTTGTTCCTGTGGTTTTGGATTCGGCGCCGTGGCAGAAAACTCAGTGACAGCTTCGCATTGCTTGGGGCCGGGATTGTGCTTACGGCCTTGATGTCGGCGGGCATTTGGATGCTGGACGGGGTGCAACTCAGCCGCGCCGAGTGGCGATTGTTCGCTTTAGGTGTCTTCCTGCCGGTTTCGGTGCTGGTTGGCTGGTTGTTCAACAAGCTCAGCAGAAAAGAACCAGTTAATAGAACCAAAGCTTGAAAATCCGCGTTCATCCGCGGAAATCCGCGGTAGGGTTTTTCGTTTCGCCTTTACACCGCCGCAAGTAATAGGGCAAAATCATCCGTGGAAGAACAATCTATTGTCATCCTCGACTTCGGCTCGCAATACACCCAGCTCATTGCCCGCCGCATCCGTGAACTGAAAGTCTTCTCCGTCGTGCTGCCCTGTACGGCTTCTCTGGACGAAATCAAAAGCTACCATCCTGCCGGAATTATCCTCAGTGGTGGTCCTTCGTCCGTCTATGACTCCGACGCTCCGCCAGCCGACGAACGCGTGCTTGCCCAGGGCCTGCCGGTGCTCGGAATCTGTTACGGACTGCATTTCATCACGCACAAGCTGGGCGGCAACGTTGTCCCCGGGCCGAAGCGTGAATACGGCCACGCGGAAATCACCGTCTCCGGACCTTCGCGTCTATTCAAAGATCTTCCGCCTTCGCTCAACGTTTGGATGTCCCATGGCGACGAAGCCAAGGCTTTGCCTCCTGGCTTCAACGTAATTGCCCGCTCCAGTAACGCCCTTGCGGCCATGCAGGATGAAGCACGTCGTATATGGGCTGTGCAATTTCATCCTGAAGTTCATCACAGTAAGCGCGGCATTGATCTGTTGCGCAACTTTGTTTACGACATCTGCGGCGCTCGCGGCGACTGGACTCCGCAACATTTCATCAATGACACCATCCGTCAGGTCAAAACCACGGTCGGCGAAAAGGGAAGGGCCATCTGTGGTCTCTCAGGCGGCGTTGATTCCGCCGTCGCCGCCGTTCTGATCAACAAGGCCATGGGTGACCGCCTGACCTGCATTTTTGTCAACAATGGCGTGTTGCGTAAAGATGAGTTCGCCAAAGTTCAATCGAACATGCGCGACAAGCTCGGCTTGAACCTTGATGCCGTTGATGCCTCCGAGCGTTTCCTGAAAAAACTAACCGGGGTTAGCGACCCGGAAAAGAAGCGCAAGATCATCGGCAACGAGTTCATTGAAGTTTTTGACCAGGAAGCGCACCGCATTGAGCGCGAAATCGGCAAAGTGGAATGGCTGGTCCAGGGAACACTTTACCCGGACGTGATCGAATCGCGCAGCGTGCGCGGTCCTTCGCAGACCATCAAGACGCACCACAACGTCGGCGGCCTGCCGGAGAAGATGAAACTGAAGCTGATTGAACCCTTAAAGGATTTGTTTAAGGATGAAGTCCGCCGCATCGGTCGCGAACTGGGCATGCCGGAAGAGGTCCTGCAGCGCCAGCCCTTCCCTGGGCCTGGCTTGGCCGTTCGCATTCTGGGTGAAGTCACGCCGGAGCGCATCGCTCTCCTTCAGGAAGCGGATGACATAGTCGGCTCTGAGATCAAAGCAGCCGGCCTTTATAGCCAGATATGGCAGTCGTTTGCCGTACTGCTGCCTGTAATGAGCGTAGGTGTGATGGGCGACCAGCGAACTTATGCTTATACCTGCGCCATCCGCGCCGTCCATTCTGAAGACGGCATGACCGCGGACTGGGTGCCTCTGCCTTATGAGGTGTTGAAGAAGATTTCCAATCGCATCGTGAACGAGATCCGCGGGATCAACCGTGTGGTCTATGACATTACGTCAAAGCCTCCGGGAACGATTGAGTGGGAGTAGCGACGCAAACTTTCTTTCCAGCAAACTAAAAGCGGGGCACATTGGCCCCGCTTAAACTTTTACTTTAACTTTGTTTTACACGCCCGCCATGGCAGGCTCTTTCACTTCATAGAAAGAGTGCCACGACGTAGCAGCCTTCAGGCTTTCATTTACATTGTTGATATTCTTTACGCCTTCGTCCTCAAGCCATTTGCGGAACGCGGAGCCGCCCTGCTTGCCATAGATCGGAATGCCATCTTTCCATGTGGCGCGGCCGCACAGCACGCCATTGAATTTCACGCCCGCTTCGGCCGCCAGGGCCAGTGACTCATTGAACTCGGCATTGCTTACGCCGGCGGAGAGATAGATGAAGGGCTTCTTTGCCACCTGGGCTGCTTTGCGGAACAGGTCCATGGCTTCCTGGCGCGTATAGGCTTTCTGCCCTGCAAATGATTTAGTGCCTTCCACGAACTTCATGTTTACGGGAACTTCGACTTTGAGAACGTCGACGCCATAGCGATCTTTGGAAAATTCCGCCATCGACTGGCCTACGATGTCTGGTTTCTTTTTCGCGAATTCCAGGCCTTTCTCGTCAGCGCCTTCTTCGTAACCTACAAATTCCAGGAAGAAGGGAATATCGTTGGCGCGGCATTCATCGCCAATGCGCTCCACCCATGCATGCTTGCGATCATTGATGGCTGCGCCGTCCGTGGGCGTGTAATAGAGCAGCACTTTCACGCAGTCTGCGCCGGCTTCTTTGATTCTGCGGGCAGACCAGTTGTCCAGCAGGTCTGGCAGGCGGCCAGGCCCGGTTTTGTCATAACCAGTTTTTTCGTAGGCCAGGAGCAAACCTGAGCCTTTCGCCCGACGCTTGGCAGCCGGCAATCCCCATTCCGGATCCAGCAGGATGGCGCTGGCGTGCTGCGTCAGGACTTCAGTAACAATTGTCTTGAACTCTTCCAACATGGCGTCAGTAATTTCGCCACCTTTTTCCTTGGCCAGTGCTTTTTGCAATGAGCCGCGCTGATCCATGGCGGCAGCGGCAATCACTCCGCGTTGATCGGATACGTTTTTCATGCCAGCTAATTTTCCGGGTGTAAGTTTCACGGTTGAATCCTCCTGAATGTCAGGCTGAAAGTAATATTGCGCATCGGGAAAGGGGTATATGACTCGAAGTTTTGAGCATCTCTGAATCTTAGATGCACTATCAAGTCAATGAATTGCTCATTGTACTAAATTCCCAACATGGTACTTGGATTCCCAACCTGGAACCAGCTGTGGTTCTCCCTTGCTTAGGCAAAATTGAACGTTATAGAATTCGCGCAAATCACATGAACGTTTTTCGTAAGGCACCCCCACTTCGAGTAAACAGGCGCTATGGCCTCAGTTCCCATGATGAGCCTGGCGGCAAAGGCCACCGCTCTCGTCCCCGGCACACCACCGTGTTTTTGCCTGGGTCCCCGATCCCTGAAACCGGTATTTACGAGGTCATCCACGATAAGAGCCATCGCGTTGCCCATGAAGCGGTCCTGCACGGAAAAGACCTTTTCCCCACGTGTGATCAATGTGGTGAGAAGGTTCGCTTCCGGCTGGTTCGCACGGCTCCCTATATCTTCGATGACGAAGATTTCATTCAGGAGCCCTGAAACTTACTGCCGCAAGGGCAGCCTTTGCAGGATGGCGCGCTGTCTGGCGATGAGCGACTCAACGCCTCGGCTGGCATAGTCCATCATCTGCTTAAGCTGGTTCTCGTCGAAAGGATGCTGCTCGGCAGTGGCCTGAATTTCCACGATCTTGCGGCCGCTGGTCATCACAAAGTTGAGATCAACTTCGGCATGCGAATCTTCCTCATAGCAGAGATCCAGAAGGATGTTTCCTTCTACAATCCCCACGCTCACCGCGGCTACAAAATCCCGAATGGGCGCTGCGGAGAGCGTTCCCGCTTCCACCAGTTTTTCCATGGCCAGGCCCAGAGCCACGAAAGCTCCGGTGATGGACGCCGTGCGTGTGCCGCCGTCTGCCTGAATCACGTCGCAATCCAGGGTGATAGTGCGTTCGCCAAGCTGGGTTAAGTCCACTGCAGCGCGCAGGGCGCGGCCAATCAGGCGCTGGATCTCATGGGTGCGTCCACCCTGGCGACCTTTGGCTGCTTCCCGCGGCGTGCGCGTGAGTGTGGCCCGCGGCAGCATGCTGTACTCGGCTGTAATCCATCCTTTGCCGGAGCCTTTCATGAATGACGGAACGGATTCTTCAATCGATGCCGTGCATATCACGCGCGTATTGCCGACCTCAATCAGCGCCGAACCTTCCGCCGTATGAATGAAGTCAGGAGTGATGCTCACTGGACGAAGCTGGTCCGGAGAGCGATTGTCGGAGCGAAACACCATGTTGTTTTTGGTTGTCATTTTTCTATGTCGACCAGTTCTATCCGTTGCAGTGAAGATCCCAGAAATTTTTCTCCCAGGCGCCGGAACTTCTCTACTGAATCCGTGGCAAAGCATCTGAGCGTGCCGCTTTTTCCCGCCGAATGAATGGGACCCAGTTCTTCCGCGACTTTGGCTGCGGTGGATTCCGCTGAATCAACGATCTCCATTTGTGCAGGGACTACGCGCCGCAGCAGGGGACGAATCAGCGGATAATGTGTGCAGCCCAGGACCAGCACGTCGGCGTCACGAGCTCCATCCTGGAAAATTTCGTCCATATAGATATGGGCTACCCGCTCGGTGACAGGATGTTCAACCCAACCTTCTTCGACCAGAGGGACAAACAGCGGACAGGCTTTCTCCGTAGCCTGCAATCCGCATTTCTCCAGTGCGTTTCGATAGGCATGACTGGAAACGGTGGCTTCGGTTGCCACCACGGCAACTTGACGGGATTTGGAAATCGCCGCCGCCCTTTGTGCACCCGGCTCAATCACTCCCACAACCGGGACCTTTACCGCTGCACGTATGTCATCAATCGCCAGGGCGGTTGCGGTGTTGCAGGCGATCACCAGCAGGTCAATGCCATGCTCTTCCAGGCAATGAGCACTGGCGATGGCATATTTCGCTACGGTCCGAACTGATTTTGCACCGTAGGGAAGGTGCGCGGTGTCACCGAAGTAAAGGTAGTTTGCCCCAGGCAAGGCCTTGCGCAGTTCGCGCAGGACCGTGAGGCCGCCAAAACCGGAGTCAAATACGCCTATATTGGGTGCACTGCTCACTCAAGCTCCTTGGCTAACTGGTGTATGGCGCTTACCTGGTAGAACGACATCAGATCGGCGTGTCCAGCCAGCGTCTCCCGCTCTTTGCCTTCCACCAGAAACTTCACCTGATTGATCCCGGGCACGTTCGCGGACAGCGTCTCTATCAGTGAGGCCAGCGTCATTTCTTCGAGCAAGATGCCAGAAGGATGATCATCAGCAAACGCCGCCGTGGTGTCCACCAGCAACGTATCATTGCCAACAAAATAAACGTCTTTGATTGCGGCGCCCTTGCCCACGGGATGAGGTGATGGCTTTTGCAGATACTGTTCCAGCACGGCCCGCATGGCTGCCTTGGCGCGCAAGCTGCGGTCTACCGGCATAAAGGTTTCTGCGTCTCTCCAGCGCAGCGCCTGATCATCGTCATAGGCCACCAGAATATGGATGGATTCAAAGCTGCCTCCGCCCAGTGGGACGGCAGGAGCCGCCGCCGTCTCCTGCTGCGAAAGTTGTTGCTCTCCACGCCGCAACTGGATGATGTAAACGCCGACCAACAGAATTGCCAGCAACAACAGGGAAATCATGATTTGAAAATGCCGCGGGATCATGGATGCACTCCCATCTGTCCACGTGATGTGGCAATCCCCGCGGCCACCGCCGCGGCAACCGCGTTTTGTGTCTTCAGGCTTTCCGGCGACCGCAAGTCTCCCCCGTTCGGAGCCAGCTCCACGGCAATCGCAGGACTGACGATGTTGTTGAGTGGGCGCAGCGGAGCGTTCAGGCCCAATACCTGCAATTTTTTCTTTTGCAACTCGCCGACAACCGCTTTGGCCAAAATGCGGCTACGAGGTAAGGCACCAGATTGCGCGATAGACCAGGCAACAAACGGCCCAGAGCTGGGTGATAGGGCCGGGAGCGTCGCCGAGTAGATGCGTACGCCCTGACCTGCGCGTCCCACATGAATGGCAACATAGATTGCGTTGTGGTGTCCGTTGGCAATTTCCGCTCGCTTTTCCATCGGCAGGCTGATGTCTGTTTCACGAAGCAGACGAGCGGCAATGCCACGATCATCGAGTTCCTTACGCAGTTCGCGTGCAAAGGCGAGAGTAATTTCCTTCTCCAGGAGTTTGTTGGCGTAAGTGACGCCTTTATCGTCGCCGCCGTGGCTTGGGTCAATGATCACCAGAAATTCGGGCGCCGGCTTCTTAGCAGCCGGAGTTTGCTGAGGAGACACTTGTGTCTGCGCACTCGGGGTGGTCGGAGAAGCCGTAGCCTTTGCCGAAGGCGTTGGACTGACGGAGGGCGCGGATCCAGGCGACTGGCCGTGATTGGCAGCTCCGGCATCCGGCACCGCCAGGCAGAACACTGCCGCAGCTGCAAGAACGCTGATCAGCGGATTACTCCAGCGCATAAGCGGATTACTCCAGCGCATAGATGGTGAGTCCGCTCAGGAGTTTGGGGTAAAAGTCAGTGGATTTCTGCGGCAACAGGCCGCCAGAGAACGCAACGTCACGCACCTGCTCAATACGCGCTGGATTCATCAGAAAGGCCACATTGGCGCCTTGACGAACCCAGGAAATGGCCTCAAAGGCGTCCCTTTCAAAGCGGACATTCTCCTCGTCACGCACCGCGGTTTCTGAGATTCCGAGGACCCGCTCAAACAGGATTTTGTGCAGTTGCACCACATCCAGTGCCCGCTGCCGCTCGGGAAGGTTTGCCAATGCTTCCTGAATGACGCGTTTCTTCGCCCGCAACAGGTAAGGCCCCTGCCGGGTGACGGCTACAAAGGCCGTGCCATTTTCTCCTGCTTCGCCCAGCAGAGTTGTAGCACTGCGGCTTTCCGCGCGCAGGTCAATGCGATCGATATCGAAATATGCTTTGGCTTCTTCCAGCATGCGTTCACGGTCAAAGCTGTTCAGGCCATGCACAATGCGATGCGTGGGCAAAATCACCAGGCCGCGGTCCTCCATGGAGGCAAGTGTCATCATGGCGAACTCATGAGGCGCATTGGGATCGTTGCTCCCGCTCTTCGCCCTGGCTTCATTACGGTAGGCCAGAGAAGTGTCATAGCGATGATGGCCGTCAGCAATCATCAGTTTCTGGCCGCGTGTCTGTTCTTGTATGGAGGCGATGAAAGCGGGATCGCTAATCTTCCATAGCCGGTGCAGCACTTCATATTCGTCCAATACAGATTCGTCCGGCTCGCCTTCAGACTTCTTCTTGAGCAGTGACTGGATGGATCCACTCGGATCACTGTAAAGCATCAGAATCTGGCCAAAGTTGGCTTTGGTGGCGCGAAGCAGGTTCAAACGGTCGATCTTAGGCCTGGATAAAGTGTGTTCTGAAGGAACAACTACATTTTCCCCGTAATCATAAAGCCGCCCGCGCACGATGAGGCAGCGCCGCTCGGCCACGTCCCGCAGTCCCGGAACGGTAAACGTCTGAGAATACAGGTAAACGGACGGCTCTTCATCCTGCCGCAACACCCCGCTGGACCGCCAGTCATGAAAATATTCTTCCGCCCGCGTATAGATGTTGAAGCCGTCAGTGTCCGTTTCTCCTGCCTTTCCCAAAACGATCCTTACGATGTTCAGTGGGCTCAGCTCGTAATACTTGGCCTGCATCTCAGGCGTGATTTTGTCATACGGCTGAGTCAGGACGTCACCCAGCTTCACCTGGTTCGTGTCATATCGAAATGCTTTAAATGGAAGGATTTCAGCCATTCTGTTTCCGGAACTCATTGCATTCTACCAAGCGCGCCGGAAAACCTGCGCGTGCGGCCCTCACATCTAACCATTAGGTTTATCAGGGGCAAAGGTACATGCAGGGGGGGATCCTAAGTTCCTGGTTTTCCCTCTGGCAATGCTGTGATAACATCGCGAAAATCGAGGTTCCAGATGCCCCGCTTCAGATTTTGCGGGGATGGTTCAGCCCATTCCCCCGAGTTGGCTAGAAAATCAGCATTGACGAAAATGACGATAGTCCGCTGGTTTTTTTCACTGGCGATGCTGATCGCCTTCACTGGATATGTCTCGGCCCAGGATGAAAACGTCCACATCGAGCCTCGTCCGGCTGATGCCGCCAAGCCGCCTGCACCCAAACAGCCAGACATGAATGATCCCAACGCTAACGCCCCCGGCGTGAGCAACGATCCCGGATTGCGCGTAAACCATGGCAAGCCGACCATGGTGGATGTAAATCTGGTTCTGGTGAACGTAACCGTAACCGATGACTGGAACCGCATTGTCACGGGGCTGGACAAGCAGAATTTCGCCGTGGCCGAAGGCAGTGAAAGCCAGGAATTAAAAGTGTTCTCGAATGAAGATGCTCCCATTTCTCTGGGCGTGATCTTTGATATGAGCGGCAGCATGTCTGACAAGATTGAGAAGGCCCGCGCCGCCGTTATTGAGTTTTTCAAGACCGCCAATCCGGCTGATGAGTTTTTCATGATCACCTTCAATGATCGGCCTCAATTGCGGGCGGACTTTACGAAGTCAATTGAAGACGTCCAGGGCAAACTGGTTTACACGGTACCCCAGGGCAGTACGGCGCTGCTGGACGCGATCTACATGGGCGTAAATAAGATGAAAGACGCCCACAACACCAAGAAAGCCCTGCTCATCATTTCCGACGGCGGTGACAATCACAGCCGCTACACAGAGGGCGAGATAAAATCCATGGTCAAGGAAGCCGATGTGCAGATATATGCCATTGGCATCTTTAGCCTTAGTCCGGCCCAACCCGAGGAAATCGCCGGCCCCGCTTTGCTCGGGGACGTCACCAATGTGACTGGCGGCAGGCTGTTTACCATCAGCAATCCCAACGAGCTTTCGGATGTAGCTACAAAGATTGGAATAGAGCTGCGCAACCAATATGTACTCGGATACCGTCCAAGCAACAGGGCAAAAGATGGGCGCTGGCGCAAAATCAAAGTTAAGCTCATTCCGCCCAAGGGGCTGCCACACCTGAATGTCTACTCCAAAACGGGATACTATGCACCTTCGCAATAAATCGGCTGTTGGGCTCCTACTTGCTTCGCTTTTGTTAGGGACCGCCTGCTTGTGGGCGCAAAATCAACCGGCAGGTTCCACTTCGCCGGCCCAATCCCAAACCGCAACGGCACAAGCGCCTTTGACGCAGCTGCCCTCGGACTTCGATTCCAATGACCCCGCCGTCCCTGTCTGGGCCCGCCGGGCAACCCCTGCCACGCCGGCAACTACCGCCGCGAGCGGCTCTACCAGCGCTGCGAACATACCTTCGGGTAACAAGCCGGCAACGACCATTCCAGATTTGTCACCGAACGTTGACACCACCAATCAGGTCACCACGGACAAAAAAGGCGGATTCTTCTTAAGAAGCCAGGTGAATGAAGTGACGCTGACAGCCACTGTCCTTGATCAGCGCCGCCATCTGGTGACGGACCTCTCACCGGGTGACTTCGTGGTGTATGAAGATGGTCAGCCGCAACAGATTACGTCGTTTAAACGAGAGGATATCCCGGTTTCCATCGGCATCCTTGTGGACAATTCCGGTTCCATGCGAACCAAACGCAATGCCGTTTCCAAAGCCGTGGTCAACCTGGTGCAGGCGAGCAACGTGCGCGACGAAGTGTTCGTGGTCAACTTCAATGATGAGCCTTATCTGGATCAGGATTACACCAACAAAATTGACCTGCTGAAAGAAGCCATTGATCACGTGGATTCCCGCGGTGGCACCGCTCTCTATGACGCTGTGGTGGCCTCCGCTGACCACCTGAAGGGCGCCAAGCTGCAAAAGAAGGTTCTTTTGGTGGTGACTGACGGTGAGGACAACGAAAGCCGCGATTCTCTGGAACAGGCAATTCGCGCGGTCCAGAATGACAACGGTCCCACCATCTACACCATAGGAATTTTGAGTGAGGAAGGGAAGCAGCGTCGCGCAAAGCGCGCCCTGGAGTCACTTTCTGTTCAGACCGGCGGCGTTGCATTCTTCCCCAGGAACCTGCAGGAAGTGGACGAAATCAGCAGAGACGTTGCCCGCGACATCCGCAACCAATACAGCATTACCTACAAGCCCACCAACCCGCGCAGCAATGGCGGCTATCGGACGGTAAAAGTGGTTGCGCATGCACCTGGCTATAAAGACCTGCAGGTACGTACCCGTAGCGGCTACTTTGCCAATGAGCCGATCAAAACAACTGCCAGCGCTCCTACCGGCAGCAAGCAATAGCATTCGCTCACTGAAGGCCGGCAGCGCTCATTGCGCGAGTCCGATCTTTTCTCTGCGCGTTACCATCTCGACACTCAATGAAAAACAGCCTCGCAAATTGAGGAACCAGGCCTCATAGTGCCTGAATGTTTGTGATTTCCCGACGCAACGTTGTTACCCGCAGACCTGATCGTCTTGTAGCTGAGCTGGGCAAAGTTGAAGGACGCCTGCAGACATGGATAGCCGCTTCAGGCAGGAATGCACAGCTCTTCGTGCGCGATCCCATGCCGCAATGCGTGAGGCTGGTCTGGAGATAGAGGACGATCTGTTGTGTGAGCTTGAGCAGCTCATGAGCGGCATCGCCGCTAGATTCAATAAGTGAGTAGAGGCTGACCACAGCGCCGTTTAAAGCACTGTAATCAGTCTCTGCAGGTTCATCCAAACATTTCTTTCCAGCAAGGCCCTAACGCGAAGCCAGGGAAGACTTCTCGCCGTCTTTCACGTCATTGAAAGAGAAATTTATCACCACGTTGGGATACGTCTGGCGGTCCAGCTCCGCATACGGGTAGACAAAGTAATTCAGGCGATCACCATGTTGCTTAGGGTTCAGCTCAAGATCGCGTCCGACGGAGAATTGCAACCGGTCTACGTCATGCGCGCCGAAGAAGTAGCCTTTCTTGTCCTGATGCTTCCAGGCTTCCGAGATGTCCACCGGGAACCAGCCGCCCTGGCTCGTGTAGAACTCCGCCCAGCAGTGATAGCCGGCAATATCGGACTCATTCTTGTCTGGAGGGACAGAGAAGCCTATCTCAAACTTGGCCGGAATATGCTGCGAGCGGGCCATGGAGATGAAAACCGAATGGAAGTCCGTGCAGTTGCCGTGCTTGGCGTCACAGGCCCAAAGAGTGTCACCGCGGCCCCATCCAGTACCAGTCTTGTCATAACGAAGAGTATTGAAGGTGTAATCGTAGAAAGCTTTCGCCTTCTCCATATCTGACATGCCTGGCTTGATCTGCTGGACTGCCAGCTCGGCTGGCTTTCCCGTGATCGGAACCAGCTTGTCCGGCTGGAGGAAACGGTTGAGTTCCCGCTGCGTAGCGCCTTCTCTGTCGGATGCGGCGGCCAGATGCTCCGTGCGGATAACATCGTATTTCACTCTGAAGTGGTATTCGGGCTTATCCGCTTTGTCCACGTGCGAGTAAAACATTTTGTTGCCATATTCCGGCTCACTGGTTTCCTTCAGTGGCAGATCACCGGTTTGCGAGATCACCTTGATTTGCTGAAACTGGTCAGAGTGCGCCATCGGGAACCATACGTCCAGCGGCTTTCCCGGGTCGCTGACCTTTACAGTGAATGAATAGTTGAAAATGAAATGACGAGACTTGGGTGTCTGGGGAATGCAGAGAAGAGTGACGACCAAAAACAGGGGAACCGCGAATAGATTTCGCAGCATGGTAATTCTTCCTTTCGGCTTTGTGTGTCAACGGTTATTGGAACTTCCGACCCGGAGTTGTGGGTTACCGTCAAGTAAAGCCGTGGAAGAAGCGGTAAGACATTGCGGAGTGATTTTACAAATTTCCAGGCAGTGTGCCAAGTAAAGATTTTCTTATCATCGGGCGGCCGCCAGTAACGGAGTGATGTCGTGCTCAAGTACCGCGAAATCCGTTGCGCCTGAGTACTTTCTGTAGATCGTTCCATCTTTGCCGATCAGGATTGTCGTCGGCAGACCCAGAACGCCGCCAAAGGAATCGGCCACTGTCTGGTCGCCTGGAACAACCGGATAGTTGACATGGTCTTTGATACAAAAGGAGCGCAGTTCACTCTCCACGTCCTCAACCGATATGCCGATCACCTGCAATCCCCGGGCGCGATATTTGTTTTGCATGGCCACGAATCGGGGAATCTCCTCCGCGCAAGGGGCACACCAAGCGGCCCAGAAATTTACGAGCACAACTTTGCCTTGATAGTCACTGGTCCGAAAATGTTTCCCGTCCAGATCAGTGAGCATTACATCCTGAGGCCGCGCCACGCCGGTGGATTCAGGACTATGTGCTGGATGTCTGCCGCGATGGATTCCCATGTACGCACCAGCAAGCGCGAGGACCACCATGGAGAGCATCACCAGGGAAATCAACGCCAGCCTTCTCATTGGTGAGTCTACTGGCCTTTCTCAACCGGCAGGCCTTTGTCCGCCCAGCTTGTGCCGAACGTACCGGCAAGGTAGAGGACTTTCAGGTTGGTGAATCCCATTTTGTGCAACTCGTCATAGGCGGGACGGATGTTGGGACAGTGGTCCCAGGGGCAGCACCCGCAATAAATCACTACTGGAGCATTATGCTTCAGAGACGCCGCGCGGCCACGCAGCTTTTCAAGTCCCTCAGGCTTCGCCGTGGCGCCAATGTACTCGGCTCCGGGCACATGTGCCTGTTGATAGAAGGCCTTCGGACCCACATACAGGATGGTCGGCTTTTGCGAGCTTTTGATGGCCTTGATCAGCTCTTCCGGCTGGACCAGTTCGGGGCTACCGGGAGCCCAGTTTTTTGCCGGACCCTCTTCTGTCTGCGCCAATACTGAGAATGCAACGGTCATCGTGCCGAAGAACGCGCACTACTTGAACGTCGGTTGCTATCTTACCCGCTCACCGCGTTGTGCTGTCAACGCTATGAGCCACTCAGAGAGTCACGCAGTCTACAATAGGAACATGGAATCTAAAGACCCGCTTCGGCAGCAATTGGTTCATCTGCTTACCAAGGCAGAGGCCCATGTTGATATCGGCAGCGCGCTCAGAGACTTCCCCAGAGAACTGCGCGCAAGCAAGCCCCATGGCGCTCCGCACACACCGTGGCAGTTGCTGGAGCATTTACGCATTGCCCAATATGACATTGTGCGATTCACTCTCAACCCCAAACATCGCTCACCCAAGTTTCCTGACGGATACTGGCCCAAAACCGATACGCCTCCAGACGATCGCGCGTGGGACAAGAGTGTGACCAGCATTCTGGAAGATCTGGACGAGATGGTGGCAATGGTCGCCGATCCTAAGATCGATTTGATGAAGGCAATTCCACACGGCAAAGGACAAACCTACTTTCGCGAGGCACTTCTTCTCTCCGATCACAACTCCTATCACGTGGGACAGATCGTGATGCTTCGCCGGATTATGGAAAGGAAGTGAACCAGATCGGGTAATTGTGTGATCTGGTAGTCGGGTGATTGAACGAGGCCTAATTTTGCGGCAAGTGACGGCTTTGAGATGAGGCTGCGACTTGGAAGATTTTAAGATTGAAGATCTTAAGATTGAAGATCCAGAGATTGAAGTGCTTTTACAGCCGAAGATCCTAAAAAGGAAGCTGTTAAAAAAGGAGGCGGCAGTCTTCCGGGGATCCGCACACCCCCCTTTTAGCAGTCGACGGATGAGCCTGCTGGTTATCTAGATTACTTTGATATGGAAAAGGTTTCATCAAGTTTAAAGACTAACGCTCTACACTGCCCTGATGGACACGTTGTTAAGTGCATGTGACCGTGTTAAGTGATACTGACGGGCCATTTGCAAAATTGGATCACGGATGGCTTTCTTTCTTGACCGATTACGCTCTCTGCATGGTGAGTTTCGTGCTCTGTCGGCGGTTTTAACTTACAACCTATAAAGAAAATCTGCCAGAAACAGCACCCTTAACTCGGTCAGGCCACAGCATGCCGGTTTGACCGCGCGTCTCTACTCCCGTAGTCTTGAAAGTTTGCTATCCCTAAAACCTGGTGTGCCTAAATCCTGGTATGAATAACTCCGTGTATGAATAAGTCTAGGGTCGCCGAGAATATTACTGAACTGGTGGGCCAGACGCCCATGCTCCACCTGCGCCGGATTGCGCCAGATGGCGCCGCGGATATTTTTGCCAAGCTGGAATATCTGAATCCCGGCGGTAGCGTAAAGGACCGCGCGGCGATTGGGATGATTCAGCGCGCGGAGCAGGAAGGCCGCCTCAAACCAGGCGCCACCATTCTGGAAGCGACAGCCGGCAACACAGGCATTGGACTTGCCCTGATCGGAGTAAACAAGGGTTATCGCGTGATTGTCTGCGTGCCGGAAAAGTTTGCCGAAGAGAAGGTTAAAGTGATGAAGGCCCTGGGCGCAGAAGTCCTGCGAACTCCAGATGCTGACGGCATGCAGGGCGCCATCAAAAAAGTAAAGGAACTCTCCGCCACCATCCCTGGATCATTCACTGCTCTTCAATTTGAAAACCCCTCCAATCCTGACTTCCATCACCAGACAACCGCCGCTGAGATCTATGAACAGATGGAAGGCCGAGTGGACGCCATTGTCGTTGGCATTGGAACCGGGGGAACGTTCTCCGGTGTGGCCCGTTTTATGAAGGAAAAGAACCCGGCCATTCACTGTGTAGCCGTGGAAACCGAAGGCTCGGTGTTGCAAGGCGGGAAGCCAGGACCGCACAAAGTTGAAGGAATCGGCAGCAGCTTTGTCCCCAAGACCTTTGACCGCTCGGTTTGCGATGAGATCATCATGGTCACTGACAAAGACGCCTTCGCCACCGTGGCAATGATGGCGCGTAAGGAGGGCGTTCTGGGAGCATCGAGCGCCGGAGCCAATGTGTTTGCCGCCATCGAGGTCGCGCGCAAGCTGGGAAAAGGGAAGCGCGTAGTTACCATCATTCCTGACTCGGCTGAGCGATACATGTCGAAGAATATTTTCGAAGGCGGAATTTAAATCGCAGTCGCGGTATTCAGAGTCCAACCAATTGTCTCAACGAAAATGAAATGGAATCTCGCATGAAGTCGAAAGACATGAACTTAAAGAAAAAGAAGAACGGTACCGGATTCGCGACCAAAGCAATTCACGTTGGACAGGAGCCCGACCCTTCGACCGGAGCGGTGGCACCGCCGATCTTTGCCACATCAACGTATATCCAGGAAGAACTGGGCAAGCATAAAGGTTATGAGTATGCCCGCGTTTCCAATCCAACACGCACGCGGCTGGAGCAGAACCTGGCCGCGCTGGAAGGGGGAAGCTCTTCACATGTGTTTGCCAGCGGCATGGCGGCTACCGTGGCGGTTACGCAATGTTTTCTGAAGCAGGGCGACCACCTCATTTGCGGGCAAAATGTTTACGGCGGAGTGCCGCGACTTTTCGACCAGGTCATTGCCAATTATGGCGTTGAATTCAGTTACGTTGACACTTCAGAGCCCGAACTGGTCAAGAAGGCGATGCGCAAGAACACGCGTCTGGTCTGGATTGAGACGCCAACCAATCCACTGATGGTGCTTTCTGACATACGCGAGATCGCGCGCATCACTCACTCTGGCGGCGCCGAGTTGATTGTGGACAACACATTCATGTCACCATATTTTCAGCAGCCCATCGCACTTGGCGCAGACATGGTGATGCACTCCACCACCAAATTTCTCAATGGACATAGTGACGGACTGGGCGGAGTGATTGTTGGCACCAAGCCCGTGCATGCTGAAAAGCTGGCATTCATACAGAAAGCCGCTGGAGCCATCATGTCACCATTTGAGTGCTGGCTGGTGCTGCGCGGCGTGAAGACTCTGGCTGTGCGCATGGAAAAGCACGATGAAAGCGGCCGCCTGGTGGCCGACTATCTGCGCGGCCACAAGAAGGTGAAGAAGGTCCTCTATCCCGGGTTCTCTGATCATCCGCAATATCCTCTGGCCAAGCGACAGATGACCGGCTTTGGTTCCATGATCACCTTTGAAACCGGTTCACTCCGCAACGCAAAAAAGATGCTGGCCAAGGTGCGCGTTTGTACGCTGGGTGAATCTTTGGGCGGAGTGGAAACACTCATCTCTCATCCGGCCAGCATGACCCACGCGGCCCTGGGCGAAGCCGGACGGAAAAAGATTGGACTCACGGACGGCATGGTGCGTATTTCGGTTGGCGTTGAGGACGTAGAGGACATCATGGGCGATCTTGACCAGGCGTTGGCTGCGATTTAGCAATTGCATTGTGCCGTCCTTCGCGTGACTTGAGTCAGATGTGTCTTGGCGATTGTCAACCAAGTACATTCTCCTTTATCCACTGAAGATAAGGGCCGCTGCCGTCGGTAATCTCCAGCATGATGCACTCAGGAACTTCGTAGGAATGAAGCTCCTGGATCGCTTCGCACAGGCGGGCAAAAACCGCGACATCCGTTTTGATGATCAGCAGCCACTCCGTTGCGCTTTCTATTTTCCCTTGCCAGCGATAGATCGATTCCATCTGAGGAAGGACATTGACGCATGCGGCCAGACGTCGCTCCATTAATTCGAGAGCTATTCTGCGCGCTTCTTCCTGCGAGCCAGCGGTTGTGAGCACAACACGCGCGTTCGTAACGTTAGCCTCCGGCATCTGAACCTCCCGCAAAAAAAGTGTACCAACTTGAACTCCCAGTGAGCGTATTCTGGAAGCCAAGAACAAAGCGGGCGAGGATTGTATCTGAAACATTCACTGACGTTAAAACGATTGGCATTAAAACGACTGGCATTAAAACGACTGGCTTTGAAACCAAAGCTTCCTCACCTGCAACTAACTAGAGTTCAAAGCGTTGGGTATGCAAAGCACGAGCACACAAATTAAGTTTGGAACGTCCGGATGGCGCGCAGTGGTGGCCGAAGAATTTACCGTCGCGAACATACGGCGTGCCGTCACTGGAATCGCTCGTTACATTGTTTCCACGCGTGCTCAGGGCGCCCGGGTGGTCGTGGGTCGCGATCCGCGTTACATGGGGGAGCGGTTCGTCGAAATCGCTGCCGAGGTGCTGACTGGATTTGGAGTCAAACCCCTCATCATCGCCGAACCGGCGCCTACGCCCGCAATCTCCTATGAACTGGTGCGCCTGAAGGCCGACGGAGCCATCAACTTTACCGCATCGCACAATCCTCCGGAATACAATGGCATCAAGTTCTCCACGCCGGACGGAGCACCCGCCTTGCCCGAAGTCACAAAGGCAATCGAGTCAATGGTGCCGGAGAACGGCGCAGCTTCGCCCAGCTCAGGCCGGCAGACACCCACGGCAGAGACTGTGGACCCCAAACCTGCTTATCTTGCCCGATTGCAAGAGATTATCGACCTTCCACTCATTCAAAAATCCGGGATCCGCGTGGTTTTCGATCCGTTCTGGGGAGCGGCGCGCAACTATTCAGACGATCTTCTTCGCGGTGCGGGGATTCCCGTGACCACAGTCCATAACACGCGCGACGTGCTCTTCGGCGGCCACGCTCCTGAACCTGATGGTGAATTGCTGGACGAAGCGCGCGCAGCCATGAAACGCGCCGGGGCGCGCATTGGCATCGCCACCGACGGCGATGCTGACCGCTTTGGCATTGTGGACGAAGACGGCACATTCATTCAGCCCAATTACGTACTCGCGCTCTTGTTTGACTACCTGGTGGAAACGCGAGGCTGGAAAAACGGCGTAGCCAAATCAGTGGCCACCACCAACATGGTCAATGCTCTGGCAGAACATTACAAAATCGAACTCCATGAAACGCCCGTCGGGTTCAAATATATTGGCGAGCTGATCAAGCAGGACAAGCTGGTCATCGGCGGGGAGGAAAGCGCCGGCTTGACGATTCGTCATCACGTACCCGAGAAGGACGGAGTGCTGGCCGGCCTGCTTTGCTTCGAGGCCGTGGCGCGTCGCAACAAATCACTGCAGCAGCAGATCCAGGACCTATTTGGCAAAGTTGGTTCCTTTTATCCGCAAAGAGATAACTTCCGCTTGACGGATGAGGTGAAGGCGAAGTTTACTAAGAAGTTAACCAGCGACCCCACAGACATCTCCGGACACAAAGTTAAACAAGTGGTCCGGACAGACGGAATGAAGTTGATTTTCGATGATGGTTCATGGATTTGCTATCGCTTGTCGGGAACGGAACCGGTGGTTCGAGTGTACTCGGAAGCATCAACGGAAGCCGGCCTGAAGAAACTGGCGAAGTCGGCTGAGGAATGGATCTTCAATTAACCGAGCTTTAATAGGCCGGTCTTCAATTAAGGATGGATGGGGCAAGAGCTGTATGTTGAAGTTGTTTGCAGGCTTTGAAAATCGCATTCACGAATCACGCCATAAGATCGCCACGGCGGCCGTTGTGGTCCTGATGGTCGTGCTCGGATACCACGCAATTTTCGGGGCCAACGGTTTGTTGATGTACAGCAAGAAACGGCAGGTGTCACGGGAACTGGCCGCCCAGACTCAATCATTGCGGGATGAGAATGCCGCTTTGGAACAGCGAATCAAAGCTTTAAAGTCTGATCCCAAAACAATTGAAAAAGAAGCCCGTGAGCATTTGCGTTACGCTCGTTCGGGAGAGGTGATTTACATGGTCCCCAAGACCAGTACGCAATCACCATCCGACAAGAAATAAGCAAGAAGCATTTACACTCCTAAGTCTCTGACCGGGTTCCAACTTGCAAGTTGCTGGGTGGTTCATATACAACTGCCGTGGCTTGATTCTGCTGGGAAAGGGCCCCCTATCTGCCGGCCGGCTGGTTTCGTTCAGCTTCTGCGGCGCCCAGGCGGAAGAACCTAGACAGGAGAAATTGAATAATGAAGAAGATTGCATTGACTCTGCTCGCCGTCGCGTTCCTCGCTTCCATGTCACTGGCGAAGGACGACAAAGCGCCCAAAGCGAAAAGCGAAAAAATGAGCGGTTGGGTCTCTGACGCAAAATGCGCTAGTGCCAAAGGAACTATGGCCGACCATGCAGCCTGCTCCAAGAAATGCATTGAAGGCGGCGAGAAAGCCGTTTTCGTCACCGACAAGGACAAGCAGGTCCTGGCTATCGACAATCAGGACGCCGTTAAAGGCCACGAAGGTCATCACGTAAAGGTCAGCGGCAAAGTCACCGGTGACAGCATTCACATCGATAAGCTGACCATGGCGAAGGAAGACAAGGCCGGCGCGGGCGACAAGGGCGACAAAAAACCCGGTATGTAATTTTAGTTTTGTCGATCAGAAAAGGCGGCCTTCGGGTCGCCTTTTTTATTGCCGCTGTGCGATGCAAGCCACCGGGCACAGCTAAGGCAAAATGCGACCAAGACTCAGTGACTTTTGTACCCAGGTTCATGCAGCCGGATATGAGCAGAACTGGGTTATGATGTCGATCAAAGCCCAAAAGCAAAAAATCAGGTAGAGGTGGACGAGTGCGACGGAATGAAATTTCGCTGGCGGTAGTACTGTTTTTTGCGTTGTTCATGATGACAGGCTGTGTCATTTCGCCGCGGCGAACTCTGGGCGGCAGCGCAAGCCCCACGCCAACGCCTACGGGTACGGCAACGCCGACCCCAATCCCGACGCCGACGCCCGTGACGCCAACGAACCGGCTGTACGTCAGCAGCCAGAGTACAAATTCGATCGTCCGTTTTAATGACGGACTGGGAGCCAATGGCAATATAGCGCCGTCGGCAACAATCGTTGGCGCCGCCACCACCCTGGATGGGCCACAGTATCTGGCGTTTGATCCCGTACACGATCGCCTGTTTGTGGCCAATGTTGGGACGGTCACGGTCCTGGGAACAATTCTGATTTTTGATTCCGCAAGTACGGCCACTGGTAACG